>JAAUXT010005596.1_pt1:0-30000 | contig 31393 bp, 34 predicted proteins | sample 7278171 | NCBI WGS metagenome assembly JAAUXT01 (sample SAMN14350112, study PRJNA611818) | marine sediment metagenome | isolation source: surface marine sediment (1.8m) | place: French Polynesia: Moorea | collected 2018-08
ATCAAGAACAAACTGACTGACTGGATGGAGATGAAGAAATACCAGTTGCACATTGAGTATACTCATGACGGCACCGACTTGACTAGATCTACATGTCAGTGCATCATGAGTGTACTACCTGTTTGACTGGACAAGCAACAAGATGAGCAAAACTGTATGACACATGGATGGACGTTGATGTGGAAGTTGACCCCTTGTCTCCACTGCACAGATGAGTTGTAGCAGTGATGTTTTGTCTGCCTAACTTCTCTGTGCAGGAACACAAGGTGTGTTCAAATTCAACAAAACTCAAGACAACACAACACAACTGGATGGAGTAGATCTACTGGACACACCTCAATGTCAAAGTGAGTCTTTCCTCTGATGTAATTGCTTTCCTGTAGTTGGTGTCTTTCTTTTCCAGCTTTGTTTTCAAACATTCATGCAGTGCATCAAACTGTTCCACTGTCATTCTGAAATACCTGAAGAATTTGTCATCATGTGACCCTGCTGTATGACGCAAATCAGCCATTAGATGATGATACTCTCCGTGAATTTGTCTCTTGCTGTTCACAAGGCTGACCCATACAGTTCACTTCCTTTTGATTTTTTTCCTGGCCTGTTTCTGTTTCTTTTTCTTTTTCAGCAGAAGCCATAAACTTGCCACAGCAATGATATCCTTGTCAGTTTCAACTGCACCAGTACTGAACAGAAACAATATGCAGAACAACTGGATGCAGAGAAAAAACTTCATGTTGACAGGTGAGTCGTCTGCTTCACATCCAGTCTGCCAAAAATTGGAATTGGGGAACCCCCTGGAGATTCCAGACTGCTCCGTCCAGGGTCATGCCGTACCTCTTTTGGACCAGTTGGGTGGACGGGGCAGTCCCGCACAGTGGATGGGCTGGCCCATCCTGCATCCAGTGTGTCTGCACCCATTGAAAATACAGTGAACGCATCCAGTACTTTGGACGGGCCGGCCCGTCCACTGCGCGGGACCGCCCCGCCCACGTTTGGATTCAGCTCTTCTCGAGGTGGCAAGATAAACCACGACAACACTTGAGTTTAATTCCCAATGGATAAACGAATTTTAACAACAAATCTTTGTTTTTGTCAGGCGTTGGCCACAGATCCACAGGTCTTTGTGGGATCTTTCTGTGTCATCTGTGAGTGAACAAGGGACCTGAAATTTTCTTCTCGTCCGAACTACGAGAGGAAACTCAAACAGAGAGAAACTTTGCGAGAGTTTCCGTCGGATTAATCTCGCGCAGAGAACGAGTGTGACATGTAACAATGGAGCTCGTCGCGTCGCCCAACCGATCGCACTCCGCCGCAAACACACCTCCGAGACGGGACACTCTGAATGAAGCGAGGCCCGCAAATGCACAAGTCGTGCTCAAGCGCCGCGCTGAGAAGCCGGATTGTTCAAACACAATCTTCAAACATCATTTGATTGTCTAGTACCTAGTCTGTTCCAAGTCTGGAAAATTTGAAGTTGAGTGAGAATTGCCATTGAAATATTGAAGACGCAGCTGACATGGACGAGCTCAGAGTGAACTGTGCTCAAGGTAAACGTCACATATTTCTCCCGTGAACCTGAACCCCACGCTCACCTGTGTGACGCGTGTCTCTCTCGTTCTGACGGCATCAGGTTCAAATTAGTTTCCCCCATCAATGTCAACGTTGTCACTGTTTTTCCAGCAGCCCAGGAAAAACAAAAATGGCAGACTACCTGCAGTATATAAATCTCACACCTGTGGCAACGAACATGTTCTTTGTTCATAATAATTTTCAACATGAGTTGGCTTGAAGTGAAAAATATTCGCGAAGTCCCCGTGGCGCCTTCAGTTCATTTCTCTCCCTATTGAGGGACACGCGGCTCCATTCTCCCGTCTAATCCCCGTCCCACCCAGCGTGTCCGCGGCCCGCGCTTCTTGCGCGCAGATTCAATTAAGTCTGAATTTCAATTACAAAAGCCGGAGAATTAACACCGTCCCGAGGCAGATTCAGATACTCCCCAACGTGACTCCTGAATCCAGGCGCTGCAGTGGATTTCAGCGCAGTCCGCTTGGAAAATTACCGGATTCTTGAACCAGAAGGGTCCGAAAAAACCAAGGAGCTGTTTAGTGCAGGACAAAGAACAGTAGGACGTCAACATTTGCATCTCTCGGTATCTCTCATTGTTTTCCAGACACACGGTGCCCTGGAGAGTCTGTGGAGCAGAGAACAAAATCTTCATATCTCCTGTTTCCGGAAAAGTTCCATTTCTGAGCACACAAAACAACTCTCTTGTCTCACATGCCTTGACCATTCTCATGAAAATCTGCATGGAATCTGAAAAGAGGCAGGTCGTAAGTTTTTTTCATCATCTTGAGAACCAGCGTCACACAAAGTTTCTCATTTTGCAGCAGGACTTTTTTGGACCCACCCAGTGCTCCTTGCACGGCAATCACATCTCAACAGAACCCGTTTTTGTTCAAAACATGCGTTCCCGTTCGCGGGCCGGCCGGGCTCCACCGGAACCAGGAAGCAGCTGATATGATTTATCCAGGGCGGTAAATCCAGGTTAATGTTGGAGCTCTGCAGCCCCGAGCTGAATGCTGCTCCACTGCGGCCGCACTCACTGATGGGACTTCTTTGATTTACACGGCCAAAACAAACAAAAGGTCCGGTGCAGTAATGCTGGTCAGACCCCAGGTCATCTCAGTCGAGAAGTTGCACATGAAAATGAGAAAAGTCTCGGCCGTTGTTCCTTCCTTTGGTCTTGCGTGTGTGGGGTGCTGTTCGGAGAAAACCCATCGTGACCATTTCTCAGAAGTTTCTGGATTTTGAACTCAGTTGCCGTAGCACGAGAATTTATAGTTCTTTTGACGTACAAAAAAGAAGACATCATTCTGGGGTTCCCTCCCTCTGTCTGTCTCTCTTCTCTCTATCGGTCTCTGTGTCCCTCCCTCCCATCTCTCTCCCACCTTTCTTTCTTTCTTTCTCCCCGCCTGTTGGCCTTTCCGTCCTTCTCTTTCAGACTTGTGTTGTGCAGATGTGAGGACAATCAAATCGCTCACAACGCAGACAGGAGAGAAGAGTCTCGGCCGTTGTTCCTTTGGTCTTTCGTGTGGGAGGTACAGTTCGGAGAAAACACATCGTGGCCATTTTCTCAGAAGTTTTCCTCCATAGATTTTGCACGAAGGAACAGGGGAACAAAAATTTGAGGAGGTTTTCTCGTCAAGAAGATATCAATCTGGGCGTCCTTCCTCTATCTGTCTCTTTTCTCTGTCTCTCTTTGTCTCTGTGTGTCTCTCTCGCATCTTTCTTCCATCTCTCTCTCTCTCTCTCTCTCTCTCTCTCCCCCCGTTTATTTGTCCATTTGTCAGTTTTTCAGAAATTTTCTCTCCTTGTTTTGCGCATATGTGAGGACAAGCAAATCGCTCACGACGCAGACAGGAGAGAAACCGCGAAGCCTTGGTGGATTCAAGGCTGCCTGGTCCCATTGACCTGCAGGCAGACGGGGATCAGATGATGGCGGGTACACGCGGTTCAATGTCTGACTGCGAGGAGCGCGACAAGAGACGATCAAGGATAAATCACCGATCAAGCGACGGATCATTCACCCACCATGACGCATGGTAATGTGCTTTGATATTTTTCAGTGGCGATGTGCATGAGAAATGCGTCAGACAATTTTGCATGCAAGTGCACGAACGAAGGTGGGCGTGTTTTGTATCTGACCCAAACGTGTTTTTGGAAATTTGAGCCGAACAGACCAAGTCCACTTGTCACCTTGCACGAAATGCGAATACAAATGCGCAATTCAAACGCTGACTGTGACACGAGAGAGAGAAAGGACGCTTTCCTGTAGCGGAGACAACCTGAGTCCGTCAACACAACAGCTTCTTTTGAAGCGCCTTCAAAATGTTTTGTTGCTGTGACATTGTTTGACAGTTGTCAGGTATTGAGTTGCGAGGAAACCAGATCATTGAAAACAGCTTCCGTCACTCATCAATATAATCTGTCAATCTGTCTCATTTTTGAGTGTCTTCCGTGCGTTTCTTTGTGCCAGCAGGTGGTGCGGTCTTCAAGGCGACAGTGTCATTTTGGAATTGGGACAGAACGGGAAAAACCTTGGCGTGCGCATTCCATTCATTTGCTGATAAAAAATATGGTCTCATGAGGTTGCTGGCGTTGAGGTCCCCAAGGAGTGTGCCGTTGCTTTGGTATTCTGCCCTTGCCGAGGTGCAGCCCCGGGTTCTCAGGGATTTGGGAGCCTCAGAACCTGAGGAGAACACCAGGAGCGGAACGGCGACGAACCGCGCAGCTCTCGGCACCACCAGGGACTTCCGCCCCAGCGGGAAATCACGAGCGCTGATGATTCCGATGAACATCAAATGTAAATATTTTCAGCAAGCGCGACGATAACTGCGCAATTTTCGATACTGCATTCAAAATTTCACGTCGACTGTTTTTCTATTGAACTAATGTTTTGCCTCAAAACAGTTCACTGTGAGCCGCCTGTATTGCCTCATTCAAAAGACTTTCATCTTTTTCGTGAAGCCAAATGATTTTGAAGTGGTTTTTGGGAAGCAACAACATTGATGAGGGAAGAAGAGGACTTGACTTTCATGCCACAAATCGATGGAGGCTCATGTGTGACGCCTTTGTGGCACGAAAAAACACTTCGCACATGCTGAAACGTTTTTTCTCTCCAGAAAATCCGTTCCAAAACTGAGGCGGTCGATTTTATCGAACAGCCAACATTATCCTGTGTAAATTTCCTCTGCGCATGTGGAGGACCTTGGATCCAGGTGAACCGCGCTTCTCGAGTTGGCGCTGCATGGAGTCGTCTCGGTTCGCGGTTGACCTTTTTCTCTCTGGAGAAATTTTGCCCAAAAGTGACACATATATACTCTAAAAAATACCAGGGGCCCACGCTTTGGCAACCCAAAGATATATTTTGTTCCCCAAAACAAATGCCATCAGGCATCAAATTTGGATTTTCGCAGGCAAAGGAAAAGGGTTGTTGTGAACTTCATCTTCATCTTCATCTTTTCCTCAACGCGTATCGTGAGTCCAGCTCTGTCTTCCATCTTTTTCTCACTTCTTTGTTTGATAAAAACACCTCCTTTCCTTCCTTTTTGCACCAGAGACGTGTCTTTTGTGAGGCAAATTTAGAAACTCGTCTGCAGTTTGTTCAAGATCGACATGAACCTTCGGAATGCCTTTCTAAAGCATCTTTCTGGAGGATAAAAACACACACCGACTGTAAAGCATAGCCTGCAAGCAAACTGGAGAAACTTAATTATTAACGCAAACAAACAAACGTGTAAGTTGGAGGAAAGATTTCTCCACATGTATGTGCACTGCTGGTGGCATATCTCACTGTGGCAGCTCAGGAGGGAAATTCCATCTTCCAGGCTTCTGTGGAGATTGGTATCCTCTTTTTGGGCGCAACAATGGAATGAGTTTCATCAATGTAAGAGAATGAAATGCTACTTGGGCGGGAACAATTTCCCTTTTCCAAGCGCACAACACTCGCAGTTGCAGGCTTTGTTCAAAGTCATCGCCGTTTCTTGGTAAAAACCCCATCCACTCCTCTGTCATCTGGCAGATGTGACACCGACAAGGAATCAGGGGAATCAGGACCCAGGAGGGGTAAAGAACCACTCAGGGGCTCCAGGTGGACCGCTAGTTGTGCTCACTTGCAACCACAAAAACACTTTCGTTTCGGGTGTGGCAGCACGAATAGATGTCTCAAGCTTGGGCGCTTGTTGCGGTCGATTTCGCAACAGACAGACTTGAGCTTGCGCAACGCTTTTGCCTGAAACGGAGCAACAGCCACAAAGATGATCCGCACCGGGAACTGAATCCTGTGGAAACGAGGATGGAGCGAGGATTCTCCTTCCCCACGAAACTCTCGGTGGATCTGCACGAATGCTGCAAAAAATGAAAAAGCTAAAATGTCATGTTCTTGCAAAAAAGCAAAAAGGAATGAGAACGAGCAGGATTGAAAGGCTTGTGAAGCAGGATGCTACTGCGCAAACGTGTTGCCCACCTCACACCTCAGGTGCTCGCACTCACATGTGCACTGCCACACCACTCTTGCGCACCCTTCACGAAAGGGAAAAGGTATCCTCCGTCTCCAGATTCAAGACCCCGAGGGAAGGAACCGACGTCGAGCACCTTCATGCTCCCTGTCTTTTCACTGGCGAATTTTAGTTCTGCAAAGTTGTGCAAGGCCATGTCCAAAAGTTCAATGTGGATCTCTGCAGAGAAGGCTTTTGGCCGCAATTGTGTTTTTCGCCTCTCTCCTGGATCAGGAGTCACGGATAAAAGCAGAAGAACTGTGTCAGTTCAGGGAGAATAGCTCGGGCTTGACATGCACTGTTTGGTTCGGAGCGAGTGATTTAAGGTCGCTCCGGATGACAGGAGTCTTTAAAGGAAGACGGTTCGAGAGTCATTACGTGACTTCACCGCCATTCATCAGGGTCCGCGCCCAGCATACCAACATGCAGTCGTGCCTGCAGAATCTGCGACCAAGTGGATTTCTTTCTCCATCGGACGCGCCATGTGCAAGATTGTCCTTCACTGGCAACATTCACCGGTGGTTTGCATGGGACTTGTGTGATGCCTGTATTCTGATTACGACTTCGAGCTTCCGTTTGGAGACAATGCCCGATTGCGTTTTTCCGTGCAAGCGCACAGTTTCCGAGGGCATAGGTTACTCAGTTGCAACCACCCAAGCATTCCGTCGCTTTGCTTCTTGTGTTGCAGGTGGGTGAGCACAAAATGCAAGTTGCTCTGATGGATTCAAAGAGCCAGGGTCCTCTGGCCTAAGAAAATTCAAATCTCTGAATGTTGTCTCGTACCTCGCGGCGTAAATTAGTTACTTTCTTTGTTGTTCAGTTTGAGTTTGGCTCCCTCAAGGATGAGTCCCCTGCGAGGCTTGGAACTGACGGATGGAGCGGGGCTGAAGCTTGAGGCCATCAGCCCCCTCTCACTTCCAAACCTCGTTGATGGTCAGTCTTCATTCCACTTGCAAGAAACGTGTCTCGAAGTGAGACTTGAGACGCCCAAGAGTCTGACCTCCTCAGGACCGAGTCAGGCCCCAGGCTCCGACCTTCTTGTCCTTGAGTTTCATCTGCAATTTTGATGTGCTCGTTGTATCTCAACCTCACAGGACGCCGACACTGCGCGACATCCTGTTTTCTTAAGGTAGACGACGGCACACCAGGATTTTCGAATCACCTGCAGAGCAACACGCACAATGAACTTACCTCTGACGCAGACTGTGTCTCCGTCTCAGTTTCCGACTGAATCTGTCGTGCGACTATTGTTTCTTCGCTTCATGTCCATCACAATGGCAGCTGATCGTCTCCTGTCAAATTCCCCGGAATCCAGCACGGATCAGAACTCGGCGAGAATCGCGTGCGCCGGCGTAAACTTTCGCCGTGTCCACAGAGCTGTCAGCTTTTTTTATGAATCGCAGCTTCTCAGCTTCGACAACCGCATGAGAGCTGCACAAGCAAAAACGTGTCCCTCGAGTTATTTAATCTTCAAATCACTTTTTTCAGCAGCATGAAATGCTTGCGCCTGTCTTTTGGAATTTCTTTCAGAACTTTTTCGTTGCCAAAAGGCGCTTTTGGGTGGAAACTACAGAAGCGTTTGAGAACAAACATATTTTCCCTGAGACATGTGATTGTTGAAAATGTCTTGATTTGAAAGAAAGTGTGCTGTAGCTGTGTCTTTTGTCCTCAACAGTTTCAGATTTCTTTGCTCCCCCTTTGTTTTTAAACTGCTTTGATATTTTTCTGTCAAACGCAAATTGAAATGTCTTCTGCAGAGACATGCTTCACTTGAGAAGCATTGCATCTCAAAGACAACAAAATCTTTTGCTGTTTTGATTGACGTACACATTTTCTTGCTCAGACAAAAGAATTATCAGTGGAAAGAAAATGTCCACACAGGAAGAAGTCATACAGAAAGAGAGAACCAAGACACAAATTTTAAACTCGAGCTTCCGTGCAAAGAAAATTCAAGGACAAAGCTCAGGCAATATTTTCCTGTTCAGCAAGAACCTTTCGAACTCGGCAAAAGCCCAACCCACACCTGTGATGTGTGCAGAATGATCAGAGCAAGTGGTCTTCGATATGCAGGTGTTGTCAGTAGATCCAAAGTCCTTTGAGCCCTGAACCCAGAACTAATCTCTCGCCAATTTTGCACCACAGGCAAGAACATGATTTGCCTTTTGCGTGTTGGCCCTCCCAGGTTCGAACCTCGATCGGGGGTCCCCAAGAACATCCCACTGGTGACTCAACAGAACCAGCAGTGGACCTTCAAAATCTCACGTTGGTCCATGCGCCAAGGATCGTGGTGGAGGGCCAGGCTTGGTCCTGACTGGGATCTGGCTACTGGTGCAGGCTCTCGTTGGTATTTCAGTGGACCAACCAGTGTGCCTTGGGTGTGGTGGGGTGAACAGAGGCTGTGCCAGGCCCTAAATATCTGGTCTCTCCACTAAACTGCTTCACCTCTCCTGAGAGAGTTGTCCACTGAGTGACGTTTGATTTCCTTCTGCAAACAAGTTAAAAACGAATACAAACATGCACAGGATTTTCATGCAATTTTGGGATTTGATGAAAACTTCATCTGCTCATTTTCATCATTGAAAATTCAAAGGATCAATCTCCAAAATGAGCTTCGTGTTGACACATACGAGGTGCGGATGCGAACTGAGAAACTGTGAATCAACACAACCAACGTGTCAGATGCGGATCATCATTTTCCCCAGACTGCAATTTCCTCAGAATTAAATACACTAAACGCAATATTGCGCACAAAAGCGAGTCGTCTTCTGTGCAGCGGAGTCCTCGGATGGAAGGTGCTCCGCAAATATTGGAGTCACTCTGTGGATGGGGCCGGGTGAATGGCATGTGGGGCGAACAGAGCCGAGATTTTCTTGACAAGACACATCAACGCAATTCTCGGCAGCCACAATTTTTCCGTGGAATTTATCATCTCGAAGAAAAGTTTCAGATTGCACCTTGGCATTGATCAGGGGCAGACCAAGGAAGAGTGCTTGGTGTCCCCCTGACCGCCACAATCTTCGTGTCCCACCTTTGCGCTAAATTTCTTTTACATTTCTTTTGTCGAGATTCCCTGGGCCCTTTGGGGTGGGGGATTTTCGGTGGACTCCTGGTCCGTCGCTGAGCACGTTCACGCGCCTGCGATATTCCTCTGGACGTTGTGCAGTTTTCGTTCTTGCTCGAGACAAACACTTTCGATCACTGATTGAATCTCTTCCGTTGGGCACCAAATTTTGTGGATGAGACGAAAGTCACCACCGATCAGGGTTGAAACATTTTGGACGTCGATCACTGCACCACGGCGACAGCTCTGCGATGATGAAAACAACAGTGCTGGGAGCTGTTCACTCCAATGAAAAATGACGATCGCTTGACGTGAGTTTGTGAAAGCAGTCAATGTTGCATGAGTCGAGATCGTAAGTCCTCATTCACCGATTGTAAATTACGGCGGAGCACTTCAGACTGTTCATTTCGCGTCAATTATGGGTGAGAAAATCGGGCGGCCGCCCGCAGCCTCCACCGTCTCCTCGCTCTGTTTTCACGCAATGAATGGTGCGTGAAGAGGTTTCTCCTTGTGTATTGGACACCGGCATCTCAAGAGATTTTCAGATTCCCTTGAACATTATCAATTGTTCGCCACATTTGGTGGATCGCGCACCAGCTTGCTTTCCGAAGCGGCTTCCACACACAGAAATGAACCCACGCAAATCACGAATCTTGATTGCAGGAACAACACAACTCCGCTGCTCATTTGTATACAAATTAATCTTAATTTTTTAGATGTTGCTCATCATGTACAAAAGGAAGAAATGAAACGGTTTTGTTTTCTGTGCGCGCGATTGTGTATGCCTGACCATGAATGACACGTGAACACATGGATGAGATGGGATGTCAACACCAACAGCGACAATTCTCTTCAATTCTCTTTCCAGGAAGCGGTTATTAAATTAAAAGGCAGAAACCACCACCTCACAGAATTATTCCCCGCAATGTACAAAATGTACAAGGGTTGATCCAAGGCTGAAATGTACAACTGCGCTGTGCAACAGCAGCAGCTTGTTGTTGCGGGGCAACACCCCGCGGGTCTCCGCAGCGACGCGCGCGGCCAGAGACACGATCAAGTTTCCATTCGCATTCGACCGGTGACAAACAGCCAATTTACAACATTCTATCACGTTCATTTGAACGCACAAGAAACACGCTCCGCGGGCAACAAGCGAGTGGAACTGGGGGAACAACTTTCAAATCGGAACTTTTGGCCTCAAACTGAAACGCAATGAATTGGTCCGCAGTGTTTCGATTCGCGAACGATCTGAACTGACCACAAAATTTGAGTTCCATTCAAAACTCACATTGGTGGCAACGAAAATTTCAACAAGTCGGAATAGTGGGGTCCACGGGGGAGGGAACGGAGAGGCGAACGAAGGGGTTAAGTACGTTCAGCGAATGGACGACTTCGCGGGACTGGAAGCGGGAACATACCGAAAGCACTCATTTGTACACAATGGCGGAATGGAACGATATCTGACGATCAAGAGTGCAAAAAATCACAGAATTCTGTAGAATGAACGAACGAACCTTTCCAAGTTTCACAGTTCCCCATCCTGACAATGGTTTTTCATATCCACACCTCTCGATTCATACAGGTTTTTATGTGAACACAGACGCTGCGAGTACAAGTTGCCATCACATGGCGGCGCCTCTGTCCCAACAGGGGGCGGCAGCAGCACACAACACGTCGTCGCTTGCATAATCTTCATCGCAATAATCTGTGCACAATTCGCACAGTTGTAAGACATTGGCCCACAAGGAACACAGAGATACCAGTCTCGGCTGCTGAAGTCCAGTTGTAAGGCATGGGTATCAAGAGTTTCTGTTCATACAAGACAACACTGATCTCTCCTGTGGCAACACTATGATCCTGGGACTTCCACACAATTTCAACACTTTCGGCAGGTTTTGTACATTCACAAATCTGGTCACTTTGTTCATATTTGACTGGAGAAGATCCGAATTTCCCACAACTTTTGGTCTGCTGTGCACTACAGATGCTTTTGCGGAAGATCGACTTTCTGAAGTTGACAATGCGCGACACAAATCCAGTGCACAAAGACCCAAAGCTCCCAGGGACTGCACGAGTGAGTGAAACGATTCTACTGGAACTGAGAATTGCCACAAAACTTAATTTTCCAGCAGCACCGCAAGCACAGACAGCGAACAAATAAAGTGCGTCAACTCTTCACTGCGACCAAGCGACAAACCAAGCCTTTCCGAAGGAGTGCAAAGTTTCGTCGCACAGACTGATTCTGCACACTCGCTTCCAAAACTTTCCACATTCTGATGCCCACGAACATTTCTTTCGTCGAATCTGTTCGAAATTGCAGAAAAGCTGCAATTCGCTTTGACACCTCGGGATTTCGGGAGTGCAGTGCAAAGATTTCTGCAGCGCCTCGCCCAGCGCAACTCATTCACTGCTGGTGATGAGGCCAGTCTGGTGAGTTTCTTCACTTGTCAACCAAATGAAACAAGGCAAGATCACAAGCTAACTTGAGAAACCAGGACAAAGTGCACAAAACATCCAAGGAAACCTCCAGCCAAAGACATGTGAGAAAGTTCAACAAAAGTAACGATCAAGTACGAACATTTTTCAACTGAAACTTGGTGCCGACAAACGAAACGTGTGCAAAAATTTTTGAAATTACTTATCAACATCATTGAAAATCCCTTCAAACGATATGACATGGAACGTTTCAACAGCAAAATTAATTGGTCTTGAAAATTCTTTCCAAGCCTTTTCACACCGGAAGCGTGTGAGCCAGACACCGGGGCTCCCTTCCCTACCACCAACACGACCTGCGACTGAAAAACCAGCCACCACCAGAGGTCGTTGCCGCGGTGTTTGGAAGCCCCGCGAGGCGGAGACACAGATGGAGTTTGTACGCGATCACTCGCCCGCTCGCCGCTACTATACGGTGATGGCGCGAAGGTTGTCGAGTATGAGCTGCACCTCGGAGAAGGCGGGTCGCGCGTCGGCGTTGAGCTGCCACGCCGCCGTCATGATGTCGTAGATCTCCTTCGGACAGCCCTCGGGCGCCTCCATGCGGTAGCCGCGCTCCACGTGCATCACCACGTCCGCCAACGGCTGCGAACCAGAGCAAGGACCACGTGTCTCAACTGGGACGCCAATGAGAGCAGTGACGTCACGTAAGTCTACTGTGACGCCAAAGGCCACGTGTCCAAACTGATAACACAACGACAGCTGTGGACTTTGCATGAGAGCAAACACGTTATTTCAACTGTGACGTCAACGTGAACAGCTCGACCTGTTCGACAACAGGTCACCGTGTATTTGACAGACGTACAAATCTCGTTTCTTCCGCCGCGTTTGTTCCAGTTCTAGAAACGAATCGTGCGCCGAATCTCCACATCACCGAACCAGTTTGAGAACGCCAAGGAAACTTACTATTCTGGGATAGGGCACTCGGCCGAACGTGTAGATTTCCCATAGCAAGATGCCGAAGCTCCACATGTCCGACTTGTTGGTGAATTTCTGAAACCACAAGACACAGAGAACGTCATCAAGATATCAATGTGGTCGTCAAAAAGTTCAACTCTACTGTGTGCTCTCTGCAGCGCGACGTGACAGGGTTTGTGCTTCTGAAGAGGCAGGTACAGCAAATAGTCGCCACTCACGCTTTCTCTCAAGGCTTCGGGCGCCGTCCATTTGATCGGGAACTTGCCACCCTGTTGGTTCGAGTCCACCCGTCTCGCCAGGCCGAAATCAGACACCTGTCGCGCAAACAAACCGCACTCAATTTCAAGCAAAGTGGGCAAAACGCGCCGTTTTACATGAGACATGCGGCTTCATCTGCTGCGCGAGAAAGCAAAGTTCGCGTCCGGATGTCTTCTCGAGCAGTTCTTCGATTTCCGCTCGTCCGACTGACCTTGGCGGTTCCGTCCTCTGCGATGAGCACGTTTCTCGCCGCCAGGTCCCGGTGAACCAGCTCTTTTGACTCCAGATACGCCATGCCGCAACTCGTGTCGCTACAGGAGAGAGAGAGGCGGATTCCAGTGTGGGGAGCAGTGAAGAGTGAAGAACACGAAACTTCATTGAAGCTTGCTGTAAAATTTCGCAAACATGACAAGGGTGTGTGAAATTTGTCCCTCAGAAGGCCTGGGGGGGGGGGGAATTTTTCAGAGCGGAGACAAATACCACAATGCGCACTGTCCTGCACCAGGGCGTTCAAGCACTTGAAAAACTTCCCCTGTTTGTGCCCCTGAAAAACAAGACAGCCCCTCACCACCCAAAACTAGGCCGGACCCGTGCCCAAGGCACCCGCCACGCTGCGCTACGTCACGCACCTGGCGAAGTTGATTTGGTCGCGCTTGGTGATGACGCTGCGGCCGCGGGAGCGCAGGTAGTCCACGAGGCTTCCTTTGCTCATGAACTCCGTCACGATGTAGATGGTCTCGCCCAGCACCACGCCCAACAGCTGCACCAGGTTCTTGTGCCGCAGTGAGCTGTCGTCAAGGCAACAGGCAAAGTTGTCGTGGCGGTAATGCCATGAAAACCGCACGAATATTGTGTCACGCCTTGTTTTTAGCTGCGTGCACACTGCAGTTTTGGTTCGTCACACACTTCCTGGACAGTACAGGATGGTAGAGAGTCTTCTCCGCCACAGCAGAAGATTGTGGGAAGATGAATGAACAGTTGCTCTCAAATGGCTTTTGTTCTCAAAATGAATTGAAACATCTGGTTTTGTTCCATCAGTTCCAAGTGCAACGACTGCACTACATCATTGCCCGACAGCCCATTGCGGTTCAACGCAGACAACTCACGTCATGACTGAAGCCTCTGCGAGGAACGTTTGCGCGGCTTTACTGGAATCCTTCATTGACTTGACTGCAACACGTTCACCCTTGTAGTCTCCCTTCAACACGTCTGAAAACAACAGTCACAAGTGATTCCTTCAAACAAAACTTCTGACAAGAGACAGCTACACCGGCTGTTCAGCAAAAATCATCACAGACAGCATTCTTTTCAGCACAAGCAACTCGCGCACCTCCGAACTCGCCCTTCCCGATGATCTCGGCGAGCTTCAGTTCGCGGTTGGCGATCACCCAGCCCTGGTCGATGAAGGCCTGCTTGTCGACCGAGTAGTCCAGCTTCCCCTTCTTGGCGACGGGTTTGCGGAGCTGCGTGCACAGCCCGTCCGCGTCCCTCTCGTAGTGCTGCGGGCAACAAGGTCACTCAGTGTAGCGCACGCAGGGATGTCAGTCAACCAGAGAACTTTTGTTTTTCATTGAGCCCGCGTTATCTAACAGACGGTGCGACCCAAAACGCTATTGTTTCGTGAAAGAATATCAACTCTTGGAGAACAATGAAATTGGTTGAAAAGGCACCACTTTGTACGAGAATGAAGTGCAACATATTTCCATCCCACAACCGCATGTTGGACATTGTACGCAAAAAGCGAACCAAAAGGAAAGCCATCCGTACCTCTATCAACTGATTCAGAGTCTCAAAGCACTCCTCCTCATCGATGGTTAGCTTAGTGTCCTTATACATGATATGGTAGTGTTCTACTTTGCTATCGTACGACACACACAACGTGTAATCTCCCGGAAAACTTGTGCTTTCCCGCACGACGAACAAGCCGTCGCTAGGTGGCTGTAGCAGATCCTCTGCCTGTTGCCTTGTGATTCGACCGTGGAACCACCTGTGGCAGCCAATCACAAAACAGAACAGAAGCCAACCATTAGAAAGTGCAGCAAATGTCAAAGAGCTGCGTGTCACAAGAGAGAAGCAGCAGACGTAGCACCAGAGATGAATCCTAAGGTGAGACCAAGCAGTGAGATTATTCCTTTCACCATGTTGTCTCCGTCCTGCACTTTGTCAATGCTTGAACACATTTGCTTGAGGGCTTCAGCAAAGTTCAGACGACGCGGCGAAACAAATGCACAATGGTGATATCTGCTGGTCTCTCGCATTCCATGTGCAAAGAATCGCAAACAAAAGGAGGGCGTGAAAAGGAATTTGGGGAAAATTTTGAACATTCAAATGCATTGAACGATGGAGAACAAGAGACTCCACGAGTTGCATGGACCCAAGCGCTGCACGATGCCACGATCTTCCACCTATGAAGTGCGAAATTGTATGAACAGTGCAACAGACACCAGTGTGTTAGCATAGCAGAGCACCATGGGCAACCACCGTTTGCAGATCGGAATCCTTCATTTGAACAGTTCTTTTAAAGTCTCGAAGATATGTGCACAACCATGCTTTTGATGCAAGAAAACAGAAGATCTGCAAACGAAGGTGCCCCCCAACAAAAGTTAACCTTCTCCCCATTCAGAGACAAAAATACCTCAACGAGCTGGTTGAGATTTTCAAAGAACTCTTCTTCGTCGATGGTGAGTTTATTGTCTTTGTATATGATATGGTAGTGCTCGACTTTGCCCTCGGAGCAGACACACAGGGTGTAGTCGCCGGGGTAGTTGTTGGACTCGCGCACGAGGAAGAGCCCGTCCTCGCGCGGCTCGAGCAGCTGTTCCGCGTCCTCCCGCCGCATCTTCCCGTGGAACCAGCTGCAGCGGCGGGGGCAACGTTTACGCATGCGCAGTCACAGATTTATGAATGAACCCCAAGTGGATTCATGAAGACTCTGAAACACCCCTTTGGACCCAGACAGGGCGATTGCGGGAATTTCATCATTTGACATTTGTCCAGTCAAAGGCGACAATTGGGCACCCTGATGGCCGGTCGACGTTCGGAGACTCGTCTTTTTTGAGTTTGGTCATGAAAGTACTTACGGCATTGCATAGAGTCTGACTTCACCCCGCTTTATGACGTAGTTCGCTGGAATCATTCCCTGAGATCCATCCGCCTTCTTGGCGTAGTACCACATTGGGTCCTGCAAACACAAGGGAAGTGTTGAAACTTCCGAGGACCAGACAAACTTTCTCATCAGTTCGGAATCGACCCTCGACTTTTCCAGGCCTCTTGCTTTGCTGTGCAATTTTAGGAACTGCTCACCCTGGTTGGTTTTACTATTGTGAGGACGTCTCTTTTGCTGAAAGGCAGGTCTTCATTGGAGTTGCCCTTGAAGTTGTACATTGCCACCACCTCAGTGCCTGGTGGCCACTGTTCCTGCAAGGGAACAAGAGCGATGAAATTTTCGCGACTGACTGAGCTGCGAACAAAGTCGCTGCACAGCGGTGGAACTTCTGTGACACGTGAACGTGGCCGATGCACAAAAATCGCTGATTTGGACGCCTTCAAACATACTGGCCTGGGTGTTGACATTTCCCACAGGTTTCGAACAAATTAGTGGCAGTGCGCGAACACCTCCCCCATCTCACGCCCTTTCATGCTCGCACTCCAAAAGGACCCCAGCGAGATCCAGCAGCTCTTGATGGTTCGAGCTGCACCACTTCAATCCGTGGAAGCTTGATCATGCCACCATTGCTATTTTGAAATTCTTTGGTGTCACGAGGGGGACATCATGCTCGTACGAGTATCTGTCCACAGCCTGTTTGCAATCGGTTGCATTGTGCTCGTCGAAGGGCAGACGGACAAAGGAAATTGGCCAAACGGGTTGACTTTTGTTTCTCATGCTATCAACAGAAATGATGCGAGTGCGAACTCGTACGAGTATTCCCTCGTACGTGTCCTTGCACACGCTTCAGTTACCTGGATCATCGGCTGAACAGACATGCTCGCTGTCGCGCTGTGTTACTGAATCTGAAAAGGACAAAATGAGGCTTTACTCGACAAACCTTGACAACAACAAACTTTGCTGGCGACAGAACTACTACAGACTGCATCCATGCGGATGCAAAATCTCAGCCGGCCACATGACGTTGAACAAAGACTTTTCAACTGAACTGGAAACATGGCAAATAATGATGTCATTGTTGTTGTTGGCAGCTCTGGTGTGAGTCACCATTTCAGATAACTTCGTCCGAAAAAAGAGCTTATCACTGCAGACAGGGGCAAAAGATTATCAACTAGTTGTGAAACTTTCTCGGCCAATTTGTTCCTATCAATGAAGGCACAGCTTCGAGCGACTGTTCACTTGTCTCACTTCCAGGCAACAACACAAGTCCACAGTTCACCGGTATCCACATTGAGGAAGTTTTTTTGATCATGACAGAACGTTTCAAAGAAGAGCACCGGTTTGAACGTGCAACGTATTTCCGGTACAATCACGGGTTTGTATCAAACAGAGGAATGTGACTCTTGACATCTGTGCAAACTTTGCATGTTTGGAACAGGGTTCAAGAACTTGTCAAAGGCAATTTTCGAAGTTCGCCGTCAGATCGTGTGACATGTTCGTACGCGGCTCCGCAACCGTTTCACCCGAAAACAGAAACAAAATATGCCCTTTTAAAGTTTCCTTTGATCCTCGTCAGGGCGAAATGTGCTTGGTTAGCCGGACTGACACAGCAAGAGAACAAACAGCTTTTTAGTTTTGACGGGAGGAGGGATGGACAAAGTTTGGGGAAACACCATGTTGAGATGACATGTTGCCGAAAGCACTCAAATTGCAACAAGTTCTTCAAATTTGTGCACAGAAATGTCCCTACCTTTCCGAGTTCAAGTCTTCTTTCTTCCGGACAACATAAAAAAAGAATTAAGTTTTCAGTCAAACTTTTTGGTCACTTTTATCCACACAGGAAGTTCACGTCCGCCATATTAATTTTCAATTCTCAGACCCCTTTGAGGACAATTGCTCGCGCCACCTGCAGCGCGGCGTTTATTGACAGAAGATGGCACCACCACCTCCAAAATTTCCCGCTCAAATTAAAACTGGATTCAAGATGTCCCGAAAGTGCAGTGTCCTTTTGGTTCAACACCGCACTGCACTTCCCGTTTGAGTGTTCGTATAAAACCCTGAATATTGTTCAGTTGTTTCCGATGACACAGCTCAATGAACAGAAATCCACATCAATTGCCTTCCAGTGGGTCCAGGCCCCACCCCTTGAAGTCGATTTGAGGTGCAGACTGTGTCTTGCGAACAAGCGTGCTGAACATGTATGTGACAAGCTGGGAAATTGTCAGTGAACTCCTCCAGAATGCAGGCCAAAGCAGTGACACAAGTTTGAAAGTCAAAGACATTTTTTCAACCGTGACGACAGGAGAAAGAAGTGAACCGTGAGAAGAAATGCATTCACGGGAGTGATGAATTTGGGTTCCAAAGTCACTGGCTCAGAAAAAAAAAAGAAACACCACACACGACAGACAGAGGACACATTTTCAAGCGAGGAACGAGACGAATTCTCTGGATAAAGGTACAGTATGGGGGGGATTGTTTTCTGGTGGAACGGTGAGACATTTTGTGGACTCGGTCGACAAATTGACATTTTGCCATGAAAGGAGGTTCCCAATGGGAGCAGCGACTGATAAGTGACGGTCAATGTTTCTTCATGTCTCTTTCATGAGCACAGAATTTATTTGGTAATGGCAGGTGCACAACTCAAGTGTGCTGGAGAGACGTCACACGGCCAAGTTTCTGTCACATGAATCTGAAAACACAGCACAGGCTTTGAAGATACCCCAAAAGGTCAGATTTTGATCTGCTGAAGTTCAAAAATGTTCTTGCGACTGAGTGACGACGAACAGACACTTTACAAAGCAGAGGTGCACCATTTTTGTGTTCCTTAAATGAGTGTAGTTTTGTGAAAATCTTCTTTTTTGGCGAGAATTTGGTTTCCTTGTGCTGGGGGCGAAAACAAAACATTCTTCAACACGGTTCAACATGGTTCCTTCGACGTCGGCTTTCACAAAGGCAATTTGATGAACAACGGCGCTCATCAACAGCGACGAAATCGGAAGCACGAGAAATCCTCGACTGGACTTTTAATCACTGCAGGAGGAGATGGCTGAAGGAGAAGGCGAAGGAACCTACGTTTGTACGCTGGACGAAAAGACGCTGCGCAAAGCTCGAGATGAGTTGAACGAAGATCCAGAACAGAGGGCGTCGCAGATCGAGACGTTGCGGAAGTGGGTGAAGGCGCAGCCGCACATCACGTCCCGAACAGGTTGGTAAGAGTGGGAGAGGGAGAGGTTTGAAGAGAGTCGGCAACCGCGAGACAAATTCTTGAGCATTCTGCTCTTGAAGAATTCGTCCGAGTCTCATTCTTTCTCAGAAAATCCAGGTGGCATTGACTCTACTTGGTCAAGAACCTTGGGATGCGCGAGGAAGCCAAGCCGTTCCCTCCCCGAATCTGGGACGCAGGTCACTTTTTGTGAATAGCTTTTGCAATCCGAATTGTCTTCTTGACTGGTTAGAGGCGGAGGTGCAAAAAAGGCTTCCCACTTGTGCCACATTCTGTCTGTAATGTGTTTTTGAGGAATTGGTGAAAAAATAGTCAAACGACACCAGTCACCTCTGGTGGGAACTTTTTCAGGCCGTTTGGCATGGCGCGTTTGCACCCTGTCAGGTGCTCTTGTCTCGTTTCAGATGACCACTTCCTGCTGCGATTTTTGCGCATGGCCAAGTTCAGCCAGCTGCGCGCGCAGGAGGTGCTCGAGCACTTCTGGATCATGCGCACCAACCCGATCAAGGGAGCCAAGGACTGGTTCGACAAGATGGACCCTGCCAACCCAGAGATACAAGAACTCTTTGACATGGCGTGAGTTTTTGGAGGCATGCTTTGTGCTGCCACGGTGCAAATTTTTCTGTGCCTTGAAAGGAATTCCTGAAAATGGAGACCAGAGACAAAAGGTCAAAACAGGGTCTGGTTGATGCACTCTGTCAGCGAGCACACGCGTTGTCTCAGCCGGGTGCCTGCTCACTCACCTACCAAACCCCACCTCCCCCCCCCCCCACGCGCGCGGTGTTAAACCCGATCTCACTTGATTCGAAATGCCGTGTCATTCAAACTTTTTCTCCGGGTGCAATCGAACGGACGACCATTGATGTGGAACCCCGATATTTGCCCAAACCGGTGGAAAAGAAGGACCAGAACGGACGATGTTTTCGCAGGCTCCAGTTCCCACTGCCTGGTCGGGATGACGAGGGTCGGAAGGTCGTCTACATCAGCACCGGCGGGTACGACCCGAAGGAAGTCCCCCTCGCAGACGTGCTCAAGATCGGCTTCATGACCACCGACATCATGCTGCTGGAGGAGGAAACTCAGGTCCGTGCGACATACGGACTGTCTGAATGAAACCTTTCGAGGAGACACCCAAATTTGACCCTCAATTGAATGTTCTTACTGTGAAGGTTGTTGTGCAGGTGCACCATGGACTGCACAGCGAGACGTTGGAATGAACATGAGGCCCCAAGAAGACCAAGGAGTCGACTCTTCTCCTTCACTTGCCTCCTTCAAATGCATGATTTCTCGAACTTCAGGTGCATGGATTCGTGATTCTGCTCGACTTCACGGAGTTTGGATCTCAGCATGTGTTCAACTGGTCACGGGACGTCATACAGAAGGCTGCCAGGTGTTGGATGGTGAGAAAATAGCGAAAAACATCTCCCGCGAGAGCCTGCATTCCTGTGAAAAACATTTCACGTTTTCATCTTTTCCTTCCGGCGGCAGGATACGTATCCGACGAGAAACAAAGCGATCAACTACTACAACACCCCGACGCTGTTCAACGCGCTCTTTGAGATCTTCAAGTTCTTCATGAAGGAGAAGATAAAGAAACGGGTCGGTTTCTAGTCTTCAGACCTCAGAGCCTGAACAAGATTGAAATTTTGCCTGGCAATCCTTTGACGTCCTGAGCAATCGAATGCTATTATGGTCTGCGCACTGGAAACTGGAGTTGAACAGGAACAAATGTTTTTTCTTTCAGCTGCATTTCCACAAAGACAGTTTGGATTCTCTGCATCAACAAGTCCCCAAACGAATGCTTCCAACCGAGCTGGGCGGTACAGCTGGAACGAAAGAGGAACTTGCAAGTGAGCGCTGTCAATCAGCAAGGAGGAGGGGGTGTCTTTTTCTTCGTGACCACCGTTTCTGTCAAGCAACATAATTCGCAAGAAAAATCGTGACTTGTCTTTTGAAGACGCTTCCCTGCCAGCTTCTGCACCAGCCCAGCACATAAAACCGTTCCTTGCTGCATGAGCGACCTGGTCGTGCTGTTTGTTTGCAGAGCAGTGGAAGGAGACAGTGCTGAAGAACAGGAAGGAACTGCTGTGGCTCATGGACAAACGGTTCGGAGTGAACGAGTCAAAGCGACCTGCGCCCCAGGACGACGCCTTTGGAGTGGAGGGCTCCTTTAGGAAACTCGCCACGGACTGAGCCGGATCCAATATATTTCACTTGATTTCACTCGTTCACAAACTCTTTGGCGAAGCAGGACTGACCGGCAGGGCTGGGAGGTTGGGGTGTGCTTTTTTTGTTTGGAAAAATATTTCAAGAAAATGTCAAGTGAACGTGCAAGAATGAAAACATTTTCACTTCGAAGTTGCGCGTTTGTAGAATTTAATCTTGTTTGGAGTGGTCTGACTGTACGAGCACAACGTATTCTGACAAACATTTTCAGCTCATTTCTTGTGAGAAACCAGAAAAATCAAAGGCAATTGCGCATCTTTTGTGTCAGCTGCTATTTCGTATTTGATGGGAAAGGTTTCCCGCCAACGACTTGGATTGCGACGTGCAAATCGATGTCGCTTGGACGGTTGACGTCACGACGTCAAAATTTCACGTCCAAATCGCGTCGTTGTTGCCATGACAGCAAGGTTCCCGCGGTGCAGTTTCACACGCAAACAGACGTGCAACAGCAAACAAACCGTGATCCAGAAAATAAGCAATTGTTCCACCCAGCAAGATGAACATTCTGAACAATTGAATGCTGAAATGCTTGGAGAAGGAAATTACGTCTGCACTTTGACTCAACAGGCCTTGCAAAAAGCAAAAGATGAACTCAACGAAAATCCAGAAAACAGAGCGGCACAGATTGAAGCCCTCCGACAATGGGTCAAGTCACAACCTCACATCAGATCCAGAACAGGTACGAAACACTCCCCAGACAACACTAGCATTCTTGCTGGCACCATCAATCTTCGTTCAGCTGAGAATTGGCCCATCCTTCTCTTGATATGGGTCCACCCATGCCCTTTGTGAACTTTCACTCTTTGCGGTGCATAGGACCAAGTTTCCGCATTGGACTCCAGATCCACCGATCATCTGTTTTCTGGTTGGACGTGACAATTTTAGTTCAATGAGTTAAATTCCTTGCTCAACCAAGGAAGTGGCACGTGACTGGGCCTTTCCATCTTTTGTTTTGCTTGAGCAAAATGGCCTGGTAAATCTGGATCCAGTTAGTGCTCCAAGGTCGCATGTATTTGCAGCAAACTTGGCCACTTGTTCAACTTTGCTCCGACAGTGCACGCTGAGCTGGCCAACAGGGCAGCAAAAGTCCAAAAGAAACAAACTCGCTTCTTTCCGACACCAATCCCACCTCTCTCTCCTCTCGCCTTGCAGATGATCAGTTTCTGATTCGGTTCCTGAGGATCGCCCGCTTTGACCTCAGACTCGCGGGCCAGGTTCTCGACAACTTCTGGACCGCGCGAACTGTTCCCGCCAGGGGCGTTCCGGAATGGTTCCACAACATGGACCCCGCCCACCCAGACAACATCGAACTCCTGGATCAAGGGTAAAGAACCACAATTCCTTTGTTTCGTTCTGGTTCCAAGACGGTTTGATGTGTGTGAATTTTGCACTGAAAAGCGGACTTTGAATGGTCTGCAAACGGAAACTTCGCACATTTGTTGTTTTTGTTCTTTGCACATGGATGACAGTGCTCGCAAAAACAAATTTCTCGCTGCGGCTACTGCAGCCGTTTGTCTCCACGATGAACTGCACGAAGGCCAGGCGACCTTGCTTCACAGACAGTTTCAAAAGACAGTTTGTCTCACAGGACGGGGTTCCCGCTGCCTGGGCGAGACTCAGTGGGGAGGATCGTAACTTACATCGACGCAGGAGGCTACGACACAAAGAAATTCAACCTTAATCACGTCTTTAAATTTGGTCTTATGTCCATGGATATCATACTCCAGAACGAAAGCCTCATGGTGAGTTGGAGTCCACTTGCCGGGTGATTCCACGTGAACCAACACCAAATTGCAAATCAAACTCAAATGACATGAAGATGCCCGCACGCTAGGCTACAGTGCACATGGATACGTATTGAATGTCCAAACTGAACCGTGTTTTCTTCGTGTGTCCAGGTGATGGGGTTTTCACATCTAATCGATTACACGAACTTCAAGGCAACGCACGCAGCTTCGTGGACTCCATCTAGAATTTATAAGACGAGCAAGTGTCTCCAGGTGAGATCAGCCACAAACCCCCTGCGTCAAACCAGTCCCAGCGTGCCCTCCCAGAGTCCTTTGTTTTCACGGTTCTTGTGGATTGCTCGCGCACTCTTCAAAGCAATACACATGTCTTGAGAACCAGATTGCAACATTTGGTGGTGCGGGAGAACGACCTCACACTTGAACAAGAGGTCAAAGGTCAACGAGCCTGCGGTCACAAACAGGCAGAGCGAGTTGGTTTGCTCCAGGTACCGTATTTCTTGTGAAGGGGAAACCAACTTGGGTATCCTCACATCCCCCTCCCCCCCCCATGAACCAACTTGGCTCCAATCTGCACAGACACACATACATGGGAAGACTGCACCAAGCCCTCGGCACCAGTGGGCCGCGGGCTCAAAAATTATTGACACGGGAATATTTCAAAAATGTTGCCCAAGGCAGTACGGAATTTTGGGAACAGACTGCGGGGCAAACAAGTCAAAAGCAAAATCCATGCTTCAACATCTCCCACAGCAGCAACCCTCACACTGGTCGACGGCAAGGCTACTGGACGTGGCAACTTCCTGGATTGGCTGTGAATACCCGGTTTCAGCTGCACTGAATCATTTTTCAGAACGCATACCCAGCCAGACACAGGAGTATCCAGCTGTACAACACACCAAGGCTACTCAATCCCATTTTAGACACTGTCAAAATGTATATGGACGATAAAATAAGGGCAAGGGTAAGTTTGAACAATTGGAAGAACGCAAACACACAGATGTTTGTCATGCAGTCGCTGCGTTAAACTTTTCTGGGGTTGTTCCAGGCTTCGGAGGACGTACGAGCCCATCCCCTGTGTTTTAATTTTCTCACATTTTGCAGTTAATAAACCACAAACGCAGCCTAGAATCCGTTCACAGTGCGATTCCGAAGCGAATGCTGCCGACGGAGCTCGGCGGAACCGCCGGAACGAAGCGGCAGTTGGCCGGTGGGTGGACTCCATCTCTCAAGTCTTTTTCACACGGAGTGCGTCACGTCACGTGTTGAGTATCGACAGACGATTCAATCCTGCGAACGATGTGTCGCTCAGACGAAGGACAGCACATGAAACGTTGTGCAAGAACGACTCTGTGCTCTTGTCCCGCGCCTGGACTGTTTAGTAAAAGCCTTCAGGATTGGTCCACGGAGCATCCACCATCCGTACTTCGTGGTTGCGACAAACAAGCGACGTTGGACAGGGCAACCAGAAAATTTGTACAACTTCCCCAGCAACGACAGACCCCTTCCGCTTCGTTTCAGAAACGTGGAAAAAAGAGCTTCTGCGCAATCGCGAGGAGATTCTGCGCGTCGCGGACGTCAGGTACGGAGTGGACGAAGCGAAGCGACCCAAGACGTCAAAAGGGGCGTGGCACGACCCGTTCCTCTTCAAATTCTCTCGCTCCAAAGCGTCGTCCCTCGCGTCCACGAGTGACCTGCAGACGCGGAACCCTCCCGCGAGCAGCAGCGAGCCTGTACCCAGGTCCACCAGTCTACCAGCAGGGAGACAAGTTCCCGAGGCTGTTCCCAGTTGTCACGTGTTTGATTGGCCTGATCTACCACCGCCTGACAAATCTAGTGAGAAATCCTCAGGATCTGGACACGACAGCCAGCATCCGCAGTGTTCCAGCGACAGGTCGAGAAACCCTGAGCGGGATGAAAATGCAAGACACAGTTCGATCTTTTGCGACTTGGGATGTGAAAGCCGCAATGCTGTGCTTCCGCATAGTAGACGCATGCAGTGTACGCAAACGTTTTTCTGAATGTCACGCATCTTTCGGCAAAATATACGGGAAAATCATACAGAACCAGCTGGTTACGTATTTGTGTTTTGTGAACTTTGTGCACGGACAAACTCGAGTTGTGCACGGAAATACCCGAAAAAGCAGATTCTGTCTCAGCTGTTCGAGTACCTGTACACAAAGGTCAACAGTAGCCAGAGTTAAGGACAATTTGTTTTTGTGGAACTCTTAGGGCAACAGTGTCAAAGCTTCCATTCGACTTGCTTCTTGCAGCGGTTCACGAGAACGCAGGGAACGCCAGCAAACTCTTACATCGCAAACCATACATGTGGGCACACGATCACGTCAGAATGTTTCGCGTTGGACGCGGATTGGGGGGGGGGGGTGACAGGCTTGCTGGCAGCACACTGTTCGATGTGCGTGCAAAGCACGCCCTGTTCAGTTCAGATCCTCTTGGGTGACAAGTGCGCCGAACTGGTGCGCGAATCCGAACCGACCCTCCGCAGGTTGGGTGCGCCGGCGGGCGGGCGGGTGGCGCACCAGGTTTCAACAGGTCCCCCTGCGACAAACAGCGCTGCGATGGAGCGCAGCCAGCACCGCGTGTCCGCTGCATCGCGGCATCCCTCACCACATGTGCCTCGTGATTTATCATCCAGGACCGTCATCCTAATCCCTGGTCCCGGGTCGGCTTGATCTCCCCGCCCGGTGTGTCCACTGGACATGGCAAAAAGACTGCGCTGTACGAGTATCAGAATCACCCAGCAATCTGTTTTGCACGCAACACCCAAAGTACAATTTCTTTTGAATTCGCCACCCCCTCAAGATTTTGTTCACAAGAAGAATGCCCTTTCATGCTGTTTCCCTGAAAGCAACGTCGCGTGAATCGAACTGAAACCAGCAAACAAGTCCCTCTTTTTCATTGAAATCATTCATTGAAATCAAGTGGGGTCCACTGTTGGCTTTTTGTACTGAGGTCCTTGTTTGGAAGACCATACAGCCACCGAGTTTCATTGTGAGCAACAGGTCTTCGGGCACAGGACTGGTCGCGTATCAATCTTGAGTCAAAGACACCGACGCAAAGGTCTGTCGTGAGCAACAATACCATGCACCGCAAGTGCGCGTGAGTGGGTCTTCTCAGTTGAGCTCTTCATTCCACCGAAGGACGAATGCACGAAGCCAGGCGTAGATCAAACGCAAGGTGAGGGCCTCGAGGCTGGACCATGCTGTCCTCGGCCACCGGTCAACCTTCCGCCCGGGCATCACTTGTATGTTAATGTCTGGTAACAGTTGTTCATAGAACTTTTTGTCTCTGATACATTCACTGAATTCGTGCTGTTTGCAGCAATTTGGTGAGCACACTCTGAAACATCGTCCGTTCAGACAGCGTCCATTTGAACAACAAAACTACTTTGTCTCAAACGTGAGTGACACACACTGCAGACGTTTAAAACACCAAGCACAAAAAGAGAGCATGCAGTGAGGAACAAACGAATTCTTCTTTGCCATTGCGTTCAAACTAAAATCCTGTCGTCATCAATCGTCGCAAACTGAGACCCAAAGACGAACCATAGAGTTCGGTTCGTTGTCGACGAGTTCGGCACGCGACACCAACGACAACGCCCAACGTACAGGAGCAGACCTCAGCGTATCGACGTTCAGAAAGCGTTTCAGTGAGAGTGAATCTGACGTCAGAATGGAATGACAGCAGCAGCATCTGCTTTCACAGTGAGCACAGCCTTTCGTATAATAAAGTGGTGATCAGTAGAAAATGAATACTTGCCACAAAGATGAGACACCGCGACAGGAAATCGTTTGGCCAGGAGTGTGCCGCCTAAAAATCGCGCTGTGCAAATATGTCGCGCGAAACAGTTTTGTCTCGAGGCGTAAATGATCAAACAAGAAGTTAGCAAGTTGAATTTTGGCCTTTTTTGTGACTTTTCAGATCAAGGGAACAAGTGAACTTTCGTTTTATCGTCACGAAGATTGAGTCTGTGTGATCTGCTCAGCCACAACTGCGGCAAAACAGACTCAGAGGAAAGCTTGGCCTGGAACCTGCATCGAAACCAGAAAAGAATCTGCAGAAAGATATTGCCAGTGCCGAGACACTGCAAACAAGGATTATAATTTGTCTCAAAATACTCAAAGTTTGTTTCAGTACAAGTGACGTCAACGCGGCTGAGAAGTTCACTTTTTGTCAGCAATCCTTGGGATTTACGAACAGGCCAGATCCACCGGGTGGTTCCCAGGTATTTCTGGGCTCTTGCAATGGAAGCAGTGAAACCGGCCGAGGATACCGCCACCAAAGCCCAGGGGAAGCCGCCCCCGCTCCCCGGGGAGTGCGTCACCACTGCGCAGAAACAGGTAGGAGAGTCCCTCCACAACTCGACAAAGATTTTTTTCACACCAGGCAAAGTCAAACATCAGAAAGGGCCTCAAAGGTCCCGATCTCTTTTTGAGATATGAATCTCGCAAAGACCTGAGTGTGAACACCATGCACCAAGAACATTTGCGACAACACTCGTGCACATGAGAAGCTTCCGTTTACGATGCAACCAACTTTAACGACGTGCAGGTCCACTGGACAAAGTTGCACGACACAAGCACACATTTTGATTTTGACCCAATGTGACCGCACTCAGCGTTCGCTGTTGTTTTCAGACGCTGTTCGGAGGACAACTCCTGGGATATCGGAAGCACCCGTCCCAAGGTAAAGTGGTCATCAATCCGCTGTTTGTGGACGACACCGACGCCAGTAACGACGACATCCACCTGCGCGACAAGCAGTCGAGCGCAGCGACCCCTCCCGTCGTCCACACCCGCTCCCGCGCTCACACCCACAGCGGCGGCAGCAACAGAGACCACTTCGTCACCGTTTTCACAATCTCTAACGGAGAGGTGACGTTCCAAAGGAAGGGGTCTCACAAGTGGTTTTCTGACGCCAGTATGGACGACGCTCGCCTCGGCGGAAGTTGTAGTTTGAGAATCAAATCGAGGCTGCCGCGCCGCAACTTGTCTGTGTCACCTGACCGGAAACGCACCCCATCTACTTCCGGTAGGAACTCCCTGGACAGGAAGTACACAACACTCCCCTTGTCCGGATCTCAATCCGATGGACCTGTCAGGAGATACGACAGGGAAGCCATCCTCAAGAAGCAGTCTCGTGCGCAGGGCGGCAAAACCACAGATTACGGCTTCATTGACTGCGAGGCGGGCGTGGTGTGCGCCGGGCGGAGGGTGTCTGCGGGCTCCACCGACCTCCCCCTGGGGACAGCGGGGTCGGCGCTCACGGACGACCAGAAGGTCGCAGCGCAGATCTGCAACGGTTCGCTGCACGGCACAACGAGTCCCGAGATCATCCTCGTGCATCCCAACTATCAGGTATGAAGGACGTGTTGGAGAGAGTTTACACACCCTGCAATTCGCGCGGACTTGGGGCTGACCTGTCACTGGTTGTCCAAAGAATTCATACAGAATGTGAGAGTCGCACAAATTCCGGAAACCTGGAAGGCGTTCCGCGAACATGCATCTTCGGCGTTCAACCTCAAAAGATATTCCAAGTGAAATCTCACCTGCAAGTTCCGCTCAAAATCAGAAGCAAAATCCACGACTATTCCGTTTCAACACCGATAATTTCCCAATGTTGTGACACAAGCAAAAACCCTGTTTCATCTGGTACAGGCCAACTTGGCTCGTACATGCGCTGGCCAGAAAGCAAAACAAGCAACAATTACTGAAATCACCTTGTTTTGCGCGAGATCACCTGACTGCAAAACAACCAAACTCAAGCCAAATCTACTGTTTGAAGCGTCATTGGAAAAGCCACCAACGAAATCAAATCACAGGATCTCTGATCCAATTTGCGCTTGTGGTCAATACCAGACTTCCTGAAGGTTCCTTTGAAATTCAGAATTTTCCAACAAGTGGTCATCTGAATGTGAAAGCAACAAACTGTTGCTCCAAAAGGTCACACTGACAAAAACAACACGGCTTGGGGCTTGCAAGTTCAGAGTCCCGGGACGTCAAACAAACGCTCTTCACACACTCCTGAACTCGTCTGTTTCTTGCAGAATTCCCTGCACGCGTGCTCGCACGACTCCAGCGGCGTCGACGTGGCGCGCGCCAAGTCCGCGCGGACGCGGGAGCTGCGCGCAAACGTGCGCGAGCGGCGCAAGGTGAAGGCGTGCCGGCTGCTCGGCCTCACCGCCTCCATGCTCATCGTCATCGGACTCGCAGTCGCGCTCGTCATCTACTTCGCCAAACGCGAGATGGTCTTCTAGGCTGCTGACGGCTGCGCGTGCCCCGGGACTGGAACGTGCAAGACTTGCTGCGCGACTGGACAGACCACGGAGACGCATGCGTGAGAGGCTTGTTCACCAGGGAGGCGTCCTGCGCTGTGTCGCCAGCCACGGAACGACACCGCTCCCGTTGACTCGGCGTGAAACTGACCCGAGGACTGTGCGCGACTGTCAAATCCTTTGTCGTCGTGCTGAATCACCAGGTGGCGCCAGAACGGAAACGTCACGAATAGACATCGCTTGCGCACGGGCCCTATTTCATTTGCGCAAGACATCGTCTCAACAGGAAGTTCAAACCACGAAAACATGCACCAAGAATTTCGAGCTTTCTGTTGCAGCACGGGAAATGAAAGCCAAAAGGACTTGGCAAATACATGCACAAAGCTTCATTTGAATGGAACTCAATGATGAAAATAAAGATCACACAAACTCACTTCTTTTGATGACTTCCTCCGTTCGTTGTTCGTGTCCTTGATTCACAAACATTCCTGAAATCAATGTTTGTCTGACTTCTTATCCGTGAAGACAGAGAAATCATGCACTTCAATACCCACGCGAAAAACAAAGATCTGTTGACAAATTATTGTGGACGGTTAAAATCCATTCCAGGCTTCATTTG
>JAAUXT010015775.1_pt1 | contig 31372 bp, 39 predicted proteins | sample 7278171 | NCBI WGS metagenome assembly JAAUXT01 (sample SAMN14350112, study PRJNA611818) | marine sediment metagenome | isolation source: surface marine sediment (1.8m) | place: French Polynesia: Moorea | collected 2018-08
AATAGAGAGAGAGTTTTCTTAAACCGCAACCTGCTTGTTTCTCTTTTGTCAGGCAAATCACGAGCTGTAATTAAATCACAAAACCCTAGACATCAATCAACATTAATTATCATCACGAGTTCAATCAACCTAAGAGAGAGAATTGAGCAATCATCAACGTGCGCCCAGAGGGAGAAACACAATTGCTGCGAGAATCCGAGTCACCATAAAATTCTGCCGTCCACAACGGCCATTTCTTCCCAAAATATAAACCAAAATGCAAACAGTGAACGCACATCTTTTGTTGCCACGACCCCACAAAGTGAGACAATGTTTGTGAAAATGGACCGAGATTTGGTTCTCCAGAGCAGATGTCTTGCGCCGCTTCAGCAGCTTACCTTCTTGTTGAACTCCCCAAGCAACTTGGCGACATTTTCGTCGTTGCCTGCGGCTTCTGTATTCTCACAAAGTTTTAACACGTCCATTTTGTGAATTCAAAGCTTCAAGCTATTCGTAAAAGCACCAAAAACGTGAAAGATAATAAATTTCCAGAGCCAATTTGCTTTGCCAGACCGCCACTTAACACACCTCGTGGAACCGCACCGAGCTGAAAGGCTCCGGAGGAATGTGTCCACGTTTGGGAAAGAAAATCTATAATGAGCTTACAGGAACATATTAAAAATTGTTGTAAGTTCTAGCTGACAGAATTGAAACTATTTCAGCAAACACAAGCTTCTGAAGAACAGTCTACACACTCAACCTATGAATGTGAGCGGCATCACGTCTGTCGACCGGGCACCTGTCAGTCTCGCGGAATCTCGCAGCTAGTGCGAGAACTCAAAATGAAAAATATAAACAGAAATAAAAAGTCAAACTGAAGGGAAACAAAGCGTTGAATGAACTCCAGGAACAAACATTGCCAACCGCTTGCGTTTAGAAATAAAATTTGTGGTGAAAGATGTGGTTGCCCATGTTGCAAAAGTTGGTTGGACAAGTTGGGACAGAAAACGGGGACCAGTCGATAATCTGCAGGGACTAAAGCTGCTCGGACAGCAATGGTTTTTATTCATTAAAAACCCCCTCATTCAGTCTGAGGGGTTCAGGAGATGTGTACGTTGAGTACACTGGTGTATGGGAACATGCCGTAGTCAACTGATGGGCCTGCTCTTGCGGCGAGAGAGCCACCGGTCAAGATGAAATTCCGACCTATTTGTGCTGTTTTGTTTGCCTTACTCATAAAAAATAGGTGTGGCACGGCTGATGGGAACAAAACAAGTACAGGTAAGAGCTTGCACATTCGCACGCGCTTTTCCTGAATCAATAGTATCATTTTGAATCGTCTTCAGTTTTGGCGAGCAGACTGCGAACTGTCCACAGAAACTCCCTTTGAGCACTGATGAAAAATGCAACAAAAGCGCCAGCACCTGACAATGAGAGCCTGAAACTCCGCACCCTCATTCTTTTTTGCCGTAAATTTGTTTTGCTTTGACGTGGCAATGCGTCTCGTAGCAACCAGTGCGTCTTGTGATTTTGTACAGCTTTGACCAGAGAGTACGTCCTTTCCATCGTGCACTGTACAAAGTGTGCTTTGTTGCGCAGGTACTCATAGCGTAGCTGCTTGTTTGTTCCGTCCTAACACCGTGCGCGTGGCTTTGTGACTTTTGTTTCAGAAAACTTGGCGATCGCTCCCTCTCCAACAGAATCGCAAACCACCGTTGAATTTGCAGCTGAAGACCATGCAATTTCGATTCGTCAATCAGATCTTGAGTCCAAGCCTGGAATCGAGTCGCCCCATGTTCCAAAGTCATCAAGTGGAATCTTTGCAACTTCGTTTGAAAACGTTTCAAAATCTGAGGATCTGCGATTTGAATCAACGAACTCAGACGAGCCTCGTAGCTCTCAGGACGCATCAATGCAACTGAATGGATCTCTGGGTGCTAACAGCGCAGACAATCCCGTGGCAGAATCAAGCAACGACGCGACCACGAACAGATCTCCAAGTGATAGCAGCAGGGAACTCAGCTCTTTGGACCTTGACTCAAGCTTCGCCTTTGCCAGTCCTTCCACTGAAACCACCAGCTTTCACCCGTCACCAAGTGCTACGTATCCGCAACATGGAGTCAACACCAGTTCCGTCCAGGAGTCCAGCAGAACCGTCTTGTGCACTAGTCAGTTGTGTTACGACAGTCATGTATCGTCTAGTGATGATGTGTATTCCACGCTGCATGTCCCTTCGTTGTCATGGAAATCCTCTGCTGTTGAACATAGCAACGCCATCGTGATGAGTGAATTTGATTCAGTTTCGTCACCACACGTGATTCGTCCAACTCCCACACAGCATGATGAGTTTTCTCCCACCAGTTCACCAGCTAGCTCTTGGTTTGAACACTTCAATCTTGTTTCAACTCACGAACAAATCATTCCAACTGCATCAGGTTTAACACAGACTGCGTCAAGAGCTGTGAATGGCACTGAGATTATCAAAGAATCCTTCTTTGCCAGCAGTGATACTGTGAGTTACTTTGCAGTTACAAGCACACAGAAATCTCCAGAAAGCAGTTCACTTGACGCATCCCCACGCGGGGACCAGTCTTCCACGCTATTCACCACGTCACCGAGTCTTTCCACAATCACCCCAGCGGACGCTGGGTCACTCACGACACCTGCAGCACCGGCCGTGACCCCCTCGACCACTATGAGTTCAGTGGAGGACTCTGCGTCAACGACTCAACCTGCACCACCGCAGACTTCAGTTCCCGTGGCAACCGAACTCAACACAACCATCTCCACAACGACTGAAGCCGCAACCACCACCACAACGACCACCACCACAACCGCAGCCACGACTCCAAAACCAACCACAACGGAAGCAACAACGACAACAACGCAACAAACAACGACGACGGAACGTGGGAGCACGCCGACTGCGCTCACGTCCGGTGCGTCATCCACGACGACGACAGTGGCGCCCCCACAGACGACGGAAATGATGCTGAACACCAGCGCCGCCCTGGCGGAGTACTGGGTCGTGACCGGTGAGTTTCGTACGCGAACACTTCTTGAGTTTGTGTTCAGTCGAAACAAAGGAGTATTGCGAAGAAGCGTGAAAAGCTTTGCATTGGCGATGCCTGCAAATTGCAGTGTGCCGCACCAAAAAGTTCTCAGGTTTTGGGTTGCTTGTTCAAATTCCGGACCGCAAAGCCTAGAATCTGCTGGCCCCTCTGGTTTCAATAATTGGATCAAATTACGCGTGTGTATGAAATTCACGCGTGATTTCTCGGCGTCAGTGTTGATCGTGCCGGAGTACGAGGACGTGAGCGGATACGCCTTCCGGAACGTCATGGAGACGCGTCTCGCGGGAGTCTACGTCACCGGGTACGAGCGCGCGGGCGGAGTGACGCAGCGTCGCGAGAGACGCGCCGTCACCGTCGATGACGTCACCATCCAGGTGAGCCAACTGAGGCACCGATCTGTGTCTTGCCGAACCTCGGGCACCCGCCGCCCCACGCGGAGAATTGGTTTGTGTTGTTCAGGCGGGAGACTCGTCAAGTTTTGGTTGTCAATGGCAAACCGTGAATGGGAACAACAGATTAAGTGGTGGACGCTCTAGAAGCCGAGAGTTTTGAGATAGAATGTTCTTTTGCATTGGTGACTGCAGTTTGTTGTTGAGCGGCACCTCGTATGGTTGCTAACAGGTGACATCATGCTGTTGCTTTTCATCATCCCTTGGAGACTTGTTGCCGTGACAATCGGTTGCTGTAGACGAACGTAACTAAGCAACGCGTGTCACTTCAGATCACGAACGTGACGCGCGCCCCCGCGGATCCGGCCGCCACCGACGTCCTGTATTACGTGTTGACGCGTGGGAACCTGACGGACGTGAGCGTCGTCGTGATGCTCATGACGTACTTCCGCGTCCAGGAGGTGGCGCTGTTCCTCGAGTACGAGGTCATCACCAAAGTGAAACGTGAGTCGCCAGCTGGACGAGTGAACTTCCCGTCGACTTTATTCCATCGCATGTTGTATGCCACCACTTTTCCACCACACGAATCACCGCATCACCAAGATTATTTGACCAAGATTTGTCCGGTTTATCACAGCGTACATCGAGCCGGAGCCCGGTCCACCGGAGCCCGACCGGAAACTGTGGATTATCGGCGCGGTGCTCGGCGGGCTCGCCGGACTGGTCGGCTGCTGCTGGTGCGTGCTGTTCGTCTACTTCAAGTGTACGCGACCGTCGCCAAGGAAACGCAGCGCGCGGACGCCGCGGTCTCTGCGCATGGAGGTGTATTCGAACGAAGGTGGCTCCCTCACCAAGGGCGGATACAAACCTAACGAGGTCAAGGTGAGGTCGCAAGCTTTCTTTCAATCGTGTTCGTTTTGTGTCGGACGATGCCAAATGACTCAATGAAAGCGAATTTATTTCTCAGATTTGCGCGCTCCTTGTGGAAAATTCTGACGTTGTTTTCTTGGCCTAACTTCTGGTGTGAGTGGCTTTCACAAAGCGTGGAGGAAGAAACTTTTCTCCGTCGTCAACTCACAGTGCCGGTCAAAGTGTGCACGCGTAGCTTCAATGTGAGGCAAAACATGTGTGTCGTCGTGTCTTGTGTTCAGGATTCGTCACGTGATGTTGCAGGGATTCGACGTGGTGCGCACGGAAGTGGGACTCGAGAACGAGATCTACCTATCGGACCGGCGCTCGGGGACGGCGTCGGCGGGGCCCGGCGGCGTCGTGGCGGGGACGGGCGGCGGCGGCGGGAACGGCAGCGCCGCCCCGGGGCGGGAGGAGCCCTACCGCCGCCGCGACGGATCCACCGAGCTCGAGGGGATGTATTCCGGCGGAGACGCGACGCCCGAGAAACACGCCGTCTCCACCGTATCACCGCCCGCGCCCAACAAACGCGTCAAGTACGAAGCGAATTTGTGTTCGCGACTTGTGCCGGTGCATTTCTCAAACATGCGTGGCGTGCTCGCACACAGCATAACTGCGACAACAATTTGAGTGAATTCGGTGATGGCACCGAGAAATTCGATCGGTCTCGTGTGCCTGTGGGATTACGGAACGTACGCGTGTGTTTGTGCAGGCAAATCACGATGATGGAGAGTGAGAACGACACGGAGGAGAGACAGACGGACATGTCTGAGGACAGACTCCCGCTGTCGCCGCCCAAACCCAGGAAACCGCGCAAAGCCAAGAAGAAACACAAGGCGCACAGGGGCAAAGGTGAGACAGGGGTGAAATTGGGGAGGGGTGATGGTCACTCGAGGGGTGAAGGAGGTGGGCATGGGGTGGAGTTGAGGTGAGGGAAGGATGGTGGTGTTGTGAGGGGAGGGGAACTTGCGGAAAGAGTGACGGGAAATATTTCTCGGCAAAAACACTTTCTTTCCAGGCAGATCGAAAAGGTTTGATGAGTGACTTCAGTTTGCCTTTTGCTGCATCACAGGAAAGAAGAACTCGGAGGGCAAGGACGCTCCGAAGCCGAAGGTCCGGACGAGCATCCATCCGGCAGGAGGCGCCACCGGCCGCGGCAACGACGACGAGGACGACGACGACGACGAGAGGCGGAGCCCGGTCCGCGTCATGCCGCCCGGCACAGGGGCCGAGGAGGTGGGTGCGGGTGGGTTGCGAGGGTATGGGTGGGGACCGGTGTAATGGGTAAGATGGGTGCGGACTTGGTGATGGGTGGGGTGGGGGTTGGGAGAGCTTCGTTCGCGTGATGTGGATGTGAGGTGTTCGATGATTGGAGAGATGGTGATGGGACAGACAGACGGGCGGGTAGACCAGGTGCAAGAACTGAGCTGGGCGGGTGAATGGTCTCCAGGTGACAACTCGGATTGTTGGGCAAGTCTGTTGATTTGAAATGGGATGATAAGGGTGGGGGCGGGGCGATTGGCGATATGTTCGGCTGGGAACTGACTCAGTCACGTGGTGAATCACGTGTGTTCGCACTCGCAGATGGACGACATCAGGCGCGCTCTGAAAACGAAGACGGAGATCGAGCGGCAGAACAACAAGAGGCGGCAGCGCTCCTTCAAATCCGGAGACCTCGGTCAGTACACAGAATCCCGTGTCGTGGAGCCAAGGAAAGCTCAGCAGAGTGTTTCGTCCGTCAGAATTGCACACGCAGGCCAGACCGAAAACATTCTTTGTCAGCGGCATCAGCCTTTCTTTTGTGGGTTGTGTTTGGTGCGGTCTGTGTCCAGTGACCACAGATTGCTTTGTCAGTTTGGAGACCGGCCGCATTGTTTTCTTTGGGGGTTGGAGCGTGACCGTTTCCCGTGGTGTTCGTGTTTCAGTGAACGACACGACGGACCCGGTGGAGATGCGGCGCCTGCAGCGCGAGATGGACTCGATCCTGGACCCGTCGAGCGCGCACAGCTCGCTGGGCAGCCCCAGGTGAGGGAGGGGCGGGGCGGGGCGGGGCGGGATGGGGTGGGGCAGGGAGGGACAAGACAGGGCTGGGCAGCCCCAGGTGATGGAGGGGCGGGGCGGGGCGGGGCAGGGAGGGACAGGACGGCTGGGACGGGCCGGGCAGGGAGGGTGGGACAGGGAGGGACAGGACGAGGCTGGGCAGCTCCAGGTGAGGGAGGGGCGAAGCGGGGCATGAGATGTTTGTGGAAAGGTGGGTCAGATGGGGCTCAGCAGGACATGGAAGCACGACATGACGGAAGGCAGGAATGAGGGGGAAAGGCAGGAATGGAGGGTGAGGGGCGGTGGGTTCTGTTGTGGTGCCGCTTGGCGCAAAATGAGTTGGGTGTGGGGTTGAGGGAAGGGAAGGGGCAGCGCAAGATGTGGGACAGACGCACACTCACCAAGAAAACAATCGCCCACTTTTCTCTGAAGCAGCAGTTGACAAATTTCCACTCAATTCTATCCGTGACCGATAAACAGTTGTCTTTTGTTTGCAGCCATGAGAACGACAGCGAACCGAAGGGTAAGTTTCGGGACCGAGTGAGAAGTTGCGAAACCACCACTAATTCTACGGCTTTGAGAAACAGACTCCACTGATGCACTGCGCACGCTCGATCCGCTGTCTAGCAACTCTGTCAACGCACTGCTGTGTAGTTTCTTGAGAGACTGACGTGGGTTGCCATGACAACATGTGTGTCAACCCTCTGCTTCACATTGCGTCTCTTTGCGTGTGCGTGTCTGCAGCTCCATGCTCAGTTCAGCGGCAACGTTCCCCGCTCATTGAATTCTGCATGGCGCAGGGGCGGATCCAGGAACTGGTAGAGTTGTCAGGGGGTGTGTAGTTCTGGATCCGCCCTGGACACAGGCACGTAATCGGACCGAGCCGTGTGAAGCGAGAGGTTGAGTATGATTGTGCGTGTCTCTTCTCTCCTGCAGAAGCAAAGCATGTTCCTCTTTACATGGAGAACTTTGTGTTCAAGAAGAATGATTCCAGCATTTGGAACGCGTACACTGCTGGCGACGAAGCTGCGCACATCAACAAGCAGGTAATGCGCACGCGCCAATTGTCTGTGTCACGTGTTTCCGGCTTGACTGAATCAAGTTCACCCCTGATCGGGGTTTTCTGAAAACTTGAATCAAGCAAAGCTTCAGGAACTGGAAACTTTGCCGGGTCTGGTCAATCTACGATTGTGTGTGTGTGTGTGTGTGTGTGTGTGTGTGTGTGTGTGTGTGTGTGTGTGTGTGTGTGCGTGTGTGTGTGTGTGTGTGTGTGTGAACAGCTGAGATGATGATGACTTGTGCTGGAAATTGCAGTCCTTGCACCGAAAATTTAAAAGCTGACGGCTTCACCTGCATGTTGTATGATCATGGCTTTGTCCGTCTATGAATCAAGCGTGAATTGCCGGGACACGAAACGCACAATGCATTCTGTGTGGATGCATCCTGCTGCAGTGGCAGACATACAAACACTGAAGTTATGTTCAAAGTTCCGCTGCAGTTTTGCACTGGTGCAGCCAATCCTTGTAACAACGCACAACACATCCAGCGCGAACCTCCCATTCGGGACGTTGCAGAAATTCAGCGTCACTTGCGTCCCCGCGCGTTTCGTTCTTTTCCTTGCACGTTTTGCCCATTGCAGGGAGTACCGGAACGCCTGAAGCACCTCAGCCAAGTGAGCGTCGACAGCGACGACAACGACTCTTTGGGCGGGGGGAGTGGGCGGCGGGGCCGGGCCGGGCGAGCCCCGACGGCGGGGGCGGGGCCGGGGCAGCAGTCCCGGGCGGCGCGAGTCCGCTCCGCCGAGTACCCGAGCCCGCGCCCCGCCGCGCAGCTCTTCGCGGCCGTGGCCGGAGCCCCGAGGGCGTCAGCCCGCGGGAGGAAGCCGTTCCACCTTCCCCGCGACGACCACACGAGCATCCGCCTATCCAACAACGCGATCGCGCCGGAATCCAGGCAACAGCCGCAGCAGCAGCGCGTTGGTAAGAGGGACTCCTCAGAGCAGAGCGACTCCGGGCGTTACAGCAGCGACGAAAACACGGAGAGTCTGAACGGGGCGGGCGGAGGTGGGCGGGGTCTGGGCGGACCCAGTCTGCAGGAAGCATTCCTCATCACGGACGGGCGGACCACGAGTCTGCACGACGGGTACCTCGTGCAGCACGTCCGCCCCAAGATGACCAAGTCCAGCAGCGTGGACAGCCCCCACCCCTCCGCCCCCTCCGGCCACGCCCTCCAGGACTACGCCCAGGCCCACACCCGCGTCGTCATCCCCGCCCCAAACGCTGACGTCTCGGATGACGAACTGGACGCCATAGTGAAGGCGCAGGACGCCGCGTCGCCCGTCCTCGTGACGTCACTGCGCGACGAACTGCAGCGTCTCGCGAACAAGCGTCCTGACGACGCTGTCGCTGTTGTCACCAAATTCTAAATCCTCCATCAACCAGTGCAAATATCTTGAGTCAACACCACACGCACAAGATCAGCAATATTGCAGCTGTCTACAAAGGGGTAAGAATCACTGATATTTTTACAAACAACTGCACGTGAAGACATTTGCCGAATTCCAGATTTTTGCACTTGTGTATCAGTAGCGTTGAACCGCACTTGTTGTAACCCGTGCACAATTTAGAGTGCTCATCGAGGCGAACATAATGGACCTCAGACGATTGCAAGAGTTCAATCCAATGGAAATCCGGGTTCTTGGAAGGCGTTCAAATTGCATGTAATCGACTCCAGGTGCGAACAATAAGGAAACCTCCGTTTGATGTCTGGGTTTCCACACACGACTCCTAAACATTCGTACTTGTGAACACTTTGTACTGTCCAAACTGCGCGTGTATTTGATTCCCCCCCACGTGAGCAGTCACGTGTACAAGTGACGGAATTGTCTCCACCGCCCCCAAGTGTGAAAAAGCAATCCTCCCTGGTGCTTCACAGTTGTGAGTCGATTTCGCCCTGGCCGCGTGATGCGTCGCGTCGTTCTGTAAGTCAACGGGTGGTGCGTCTCAATCAAGGAACCACCGCGCATGAAATTGCACGTGGACGCAACGCGTGACGCAGCTGGCACGAAACATAGTGTTGGGTAAAACACGTGCATTCTGCGTTTTATTTGAACGAGAGAAGGAACACTCCCTCCTTCCCTGCAAACTTTTGTGACTCGAAATCTGCTGTTCTCGTCATCATATCCCAGGGGCGGACCTCAGGGTTGAGATCCCCGTGACCAAAACCCGGATCCGTCCCTGGATCTTCAGAGTTTCTGTGACGTGTCTCGGTGCTAAACTCGTTCCAAGCAATTCGCCCTCCCTGGCACTGCGCACTGCTGCCCTCTGCTGATCTTCGTGGTTTTCCTCGTTTCCCTCCGTGCTGAAGTCGACCCTTTGGTCTTTTGTGAAGACGTGTACCAGACGTCGAGTCTGGGCGTCAGTAGGGAGTTGAAGACGTCTCTTGTACTCAGCCTCGGCTTCCAACTCACTGAATCCCGACTTCACTGTTGGCGTTCGTTGTGGGGGGCGCGGCGCGAAAACAACAGAATACGAAGGCGCTGTTGGTTGCATCGACTGACCACGCGCACCGACTGTATCAAGGCATCCTTCACAAGAAAGTTGTGCAGCGTTTAGAGTCTAATTGCCGACAGCAAACGGACGTGCACGCACGGGCGTTGTGTGAAGTCGGGAGGAGTCCTTCCTCTCGCTCCCATGTTTTGACCCACAATTGCTATAAATGAGCCAAACATGTACTTTACAGTATTTCCGTTGTCCCTGGCAACTCACTGCGTGTGGGGAAGTTTCGTTTTGGAAGACACGTTTGAATATGTGGTGTTTCTTTCCGGTGTGATGGTGTTTTTACTGATTTACGCTTTTCTTCTCAGTTGCGATGAGAATCTTGGCTTTGGAAGGGAATGTACGCGCAGAATTCCATGTTGCCCGAATCTTGTCAATTTTCTTTGTGATTGTGTGTGTTTGCTCGTTGCAGTGGTCGGCGCAGACACCGAGCTGTTGTGACATTGAGCTGTGCAGATGTTTTGTGTGAGAAAATCTCTGCACTATGTCGTTGCGCAACGCGACTTATCTCATCTCCATGGCAACGCCCTTCCTTCACAGGTTCATACGAGAATGAATGTTTCTGGTGTGCAGAAAGTTTAATACTCCCTCCAAATGTTTCCGCCAAAATTTTCTGGCGCGCCTCTCTCAGTACTGTTGAACATTCTTGTTGCATTGAGATGGATTTGCATTCCTTCCGCAGGGCATTGAAAACAGGGCACTTCTACAAGTTTCCATTTCCATCTCGACGCCGAGAAACATTCGAGATAACTTTCCAGATGCAAGAAATTGCTTCTTGTGTGAGAGAATTGTCTCACTGTATCAGGAAATGCCCCGCGTGTTTGATTTCTTGTGTTCTAGTGGCGTTCGATTGGAATTCGCGCTCTCACTGCGGGAGGCACAACGAACGCACCAAACTGTGTCTGCATTGTATTGGGATCTTGTGGATGCCTTGTGTGTACATTCTCAGTCGGTCGTGTCTTGCCATTTCTTGGTCCGTGTTCACACTGGATGCGAGGTGCACACTGTCCGTGTCCAAGTGACTGTGGCGATACAGCACACGTTGACTTGCACATGGATGGAATGCTCGACGCGCCTGGTGTGAGCACAGCCTTGTGCGAATCATATCGCGATCTACCCAGTCAGGGGTTGATTTCTTCTGTGCGTTGTGCACCGTTCTCGAGTCTGCCACTATCTGCACACATTCATCATTGAGGCAAAACTCGTGAGTTGACGCAATGAACCCAGTTGTGCACGGAGGCTGCAGCGCCGTCCTTGTGGCGGGCGACGAGTCCGGACGGGTCCAGAATTTGGTCAGGGTCGAATCTCCACCCAGGCGGGTGCCACCATTACAGTGAATTCTTTTTGTTGCCTAACTGGCAAAAAACGTGGATTCATGCCCGCTTGGACCTTGCGCTTGCGGTGATAGGGTCTGCAGCCTCGGTGTGAAGAAGACGGCTGCTCACGTGAACCAACGCGCCGCTTTTCATCCATTCTGGGATGATACATAATATTTCGGGCTGCTCGATTGGAGTTCTGTTCGGTATGTGTGTGGTTCACACACCAGACCGAGTGGAGTTTCTGTTCTGGTTCGGTGAAATTGAGAATCGCTTCTGGAAACTGTTCCGTGGAGTTTGACTCATTAGAATGATATTTTCCCGCCGATTGGAGATTATTTCGTCCAAAACCTCAGCTGAAAGTGTGTTCTCGCCCTCTGTGGCGTGAATCTCGCGAAGAACGTTGGAGTTCGTTCGCACTGGACGCACTTTGCCCCTGTACAAGTCAACGTATGCTGCGCCGTACGGACAGCACCCATTGACTTTGTACAAAGGACGTATACAGTGTGGATTTGGTGAAGATTGTTGATTGGTCGGTTCCACTCTCGTTTTCCCTCCAGTCAGACAGCTCATCGTGTGATGAGCTGGTCTCCGTTATTTTGTCCATTGACTTTTCGAATCCCACCAGGGGCGGATCAAACAATCCTGATTCCCACTCGTTCCCGACAAGCAGTCATCTTTTGCACGACAGGAACACGTATTTTTCCTTTTGACACGAAAAATTGTTTCTGGTTGGAATTTCTCCTTGGGAGCGCCCCCGTGACTAAATCCTGGACCCGCCCCTGCGCGTGCGGATTCGAGTCCCAGCACCGTCCATGAAGCACAGAACCCCTCCCGCCGTGGAACCGACCGACCAACCCGGTGGAGGGACACGGCGCGAACGCGATGGACAGCGAGGTTTCTGTCACGTGGTCCGGCCACGTGGTCAACGTCGCGAAGTTACGGGCACGCTGACGTGCTTCCGTTGACCTCTGTGTACTGGCCCTCCTGACGTGACGACGTGAGTTGATACGAACAGTTTCGCTGTTCATCGCTTGTGTTGCTTGGAGGTCAAATGTGTCGTGTCCTGTGCACACGAAACGTTGCAATCTTTGTGTGCCCTGGGTGTAGCTGATTTCAGAACCCTTGTGACAGTGATAGTGATTGCGTCACAGCAATAGGAAATGCCACGTTTGCGAAGCGACGCAGCGTCTGATGTTGACGGCACGTAAGAGACGCTACGACGTCACGTGCACATTTTTGCGTTGAACGTCACTCGTTGCGTTGCTGAGAACTTGTGATTGTGGATTTGTACTTGTCAAAGAGTGAATCACGCTTGTATTCTGAACAGATCTAGTTCTATTTTCACTGTTGTGATTCTTGATGCAGTAGATCTATTTTTCTTTTTTGTTCAAATCTACATCAAGCTGATTTTGAAGCGTCTAGTCACTGTTGCTTATTGTAGAACAATAATCATTTTACAAACATTGTGTTGGGTACACTGATCGTGTTGAGAGGCGTTGTGGCTGAAATTTGCGCAAATCTGATAAAAGTGCGAATCGATTCGAATCCCAGGAAAAAAAACTTTCATCTTCTAACTTTTGCAATTTTGTACTCATATTGTGAAGCGTGTCTGCAGTTTGTATCTTGAGAGTGATTGATTCATGTGTCTGTTGCCATGATGTAACTATGCAAAAACTTCCATGGGGATTACGCTGCGTGTACGTGAAGCTGCTGCAGTTCTTGGTGCTCCACTATCAAACAGCAGAGTTCCAGCCGAGGCACTCGAAACCTGGCTTCTCAATTGATCTGGAGATTCAGTCACCCGTCTTTCACACTGGGTGCACGAAACGTTTGCGTATTGCTTCTTTGGCATGTGGAACTGCTGGATTCAAAATTTTTCTCTCAATGTGAATTGCTTTCCCGTTGGTCGTGTTGTGACATCGCAGATCCGTCAGACAAAAGCGCGGGAGCTCAACCAGTGTGACTTCCGCCTTGAAGCGATACGAGCGTGTGAAGTATTCAACGTAGACTGCGGTGTTGGAGTGCCAAGAATTGCAATCGGCTTGTAGGAGGAACCTGTGTGAATTTTGTCGTTGAACACAGATACATATCCGACTCGTCTGGTTTTTAGCGACTCGTCTGCATCGAGCGTTTGATGATGATTTTTACTCCAGGGAGATGAAGTCTTTGTGGGTCGGATCCGAAGACAGTGGGCGTGTTCGATTTGTGTGGCCAACGCACCGCGCGCGGCCGAACCCATCAATTTTGAGTCCTTGGTGCGTCACGTAACTCGAACACGGCCGTTGTACCGACCTGTAGAACCGAAGTGTTGCGTACATTTACGAGAATTTGTACTCACCAGGACCTTAGTAACCACTGTCTGACTCTGGTATGAAGCATTAGTATCATCTACCTTTTATTTTTCATTTACACAACTTACAATCAGTGAAGAATTACAAAATAAAAAGACCCTACCAAACAGATGTACGTGAGGTGTACCTCTAAGTCGCGGTTGGGATTACGTGGGAAAGTGTACAATAGTGTGACTCCTCCGAGAAGAACAATGAAAAGGTAGAGAAAATTATCACAAAGTAATGAGACATCTAGACAATGAAGATGCAAGCATAAAGGTGTCTTCGACAATTGCATAGACCAAGGAGCACTCGCGAGGCAAGGTTCAAAGCTTTGTCGGGTTGCGTTGTGCGAATTGGCGTTGGGTCGAAAGCAATCTGTCTGCACAGGGGCATATCGCACAGCGCACCCAGTGTGGACCTGGGACAAGGTCGGTCACGCTACGGCTTGGCAAGTTGGGTTTTGGGCGAACACATCGAGACGCGTGTCCACACCGACAGGTGTTCTTGTTTTGGGAATCACTGCAGGCAAGCTCGGGCTTTTCACAGGCGCACAAATGCAGGTCGAGGCGGTTTGTACAAGCGATGGACGAACGAATGATCTGGTTCACTCTCGCGCGCCCAAACACAACAACAATTTGATGAGTGCTCTGGCTGGGTCCACACTGAACGAGACGCGCTTCAATGGACGCAGCGCCGGACGCATTCAGCGTGAACCCAGCCTTGGTACCGGACGTAGATTTGTTCGTGCTTCATGTGAACAATGAACATGTTGAGGGTTGTTGCTGGGGAAACAGATTGGCGAGGTGTGAGTCGCACTGCCGGGTGTAAAGGTGGAGAGTACATCAACATGTTAGTGAGTCCAATAGTCATGATATGAAGCCATTCTCTTTGTGTTGCGAGTATTTCGCCTGCAGCGGCGTTCAGTAGTAACAGCTTCCGGTGGTTTCAAAGTCAGGCCGGGCCTACACTGCAGCGATGCGTTCCTGTTACGTTGTCGTGTTCAAGGGACGCAGCGCATGACGCGTGAAGTGCGAACCTTTCGGCTGACCACGATTCAGATGGGGGTTGGCGGGGGGCAGTCTGATCCGAATCGCGCCCCTGCATTGAAAATTTCAAACAGAAAACGAACTCCTTTTCACTGACATCGCAATTTTGTAAAGGCGGGAGGGGTTCAGACCTCTGGATGCGCTGGAGGACCCGACCATCAGCCACACAGGTGACGGGGTCACACCGGATCAAAGAAAAATCCATCGTCTCATCTTGACGAAAGAGGAACTCATCGATTCTTCTTGTGATCAGTGCAGTGAGGAACGCACACTTGCTGGGTTTCTATTCTTTTTGCAAGTTCCACCACACTCCTTCTCAAACTGTCTGAACATTGTGGTATTTCAAGTAAAGAGACGTAACACGCATCGACGCACTACAACGTCCGGGAAAACTCTACAAGGACCAGAGAAACGGGAAATTTGATGGGAAAAGTTGAAATGAAAGTTTCAAATTTTGGACACCTTCGTGCTCATTTTCGTGCATGAGCCGTGCAAGCGAACGGCTCTAACTCGCACAGAAACCAGTCCGATACAAAAGATGTACAGCGCAGGGGTTAGATCTAGATACCACATGTATGTTTTTCATAGACTTGCAAGCGAAATGTTCCAGACGACAGATGAAAGCACGAAAGATCTGTGTTTGCACGCTGATCTCCAGACTCTGAGGGACGCTGGGCGTTCCGTCTCCCGTGACAACCAACATGGAGGCGATGACGTCCTGCGTCCGTCACAGACGCGACACGTGACGGCGCCTTGAACTGCGCATGTGTCAAACGTCACTGATCGGGATCATTGGGCCCTCAAGGCAACGTTTGTGGCGTCCAGATTCCAGATTTGACTGTTCAACTTCCATTGAACGCCCAGACTCTGCGCACCAGAGAAAATTTGCAGAATCTACTCGTTGTCCTTTGCAGTGACACTTTCCTCAAACCTCGGAAAACTTTCGGGCTCTGACAGCAACTTCGCAAGCATTCTTGACCATGCATAAAATCCAGATGTTTTTTTTTTGTTCATGGATTTTCGAAAACTACACGATGACGCGCTTTCAGGTTCTTTGGTGAAGTTTTGTTGAGCTCGCTCTTGAAACGAACAGACGCGTCGTCATTCGCGGAGGTTTGAGGAACGTCGCGTTACCACGGCAACAGTCAGATGTCGTGTGCGGCTGCGCGGTCACGTGGCACGCATGCGCGGCGCCGCGCAGCTTATCGGATGTAGCCTCCGGGCTGGTATGTACTCCTGGGAGCGTTGGCGGTGGCCGGCGAAAACTTGACTGGTCCTTTGGGCTTCAGCGATTTGAACACCCCTCTGAAAGGCCAAAGTCAGAACATATTTAAGGCGTGTTTTCCACCCACATCATGCAATGACGAACTTGGCAAGATTGCTTTTCGTGGTAATGGACAGACACAGACGAGTACGTGTACGGCGAGTATATTCTCGCGGATTCGTTGTTTTGTGCTCTTGCACACGAAGTTTGAAAAGTGGGCAGTTGAACGCCTCCGAATGTCCACGTGGTGGACGTTGTGCACGTGTGAACGTAAACCGCAGTGTTTTCACGTTTGGAGGACGGACCTTCCATGTATAAGGGAGCAAGAAAACCTTCCTGCATGTGTTGAGAACCTTCCTGTGTTGAGAACCTTCCTGTGGCAGAACCTTCGTGTGAGAGAACCCAAGAATCTTCCTTTGAGAGAACCTTCCCGTGCTCAGAACCTTTCTGTGAGCGAATTTCAAGAGAACGTTTCTGTGTTGAGAGGGAGGGAACCTCCCTATGGGAATCTTCTTGTGTTGAAAAGAACCTTCCTGTGAGAGAACCTTCCTGTGGAAGAACTATCCTGTGTTGACAACAAGAGAATCTTCCTGTGTGAGAGAGAGACCTTTATGCGAGATAACCTTCCTGTGTTGAGAAGCTTCCTGTGAGATAACCTTCCTGTGTTGCAAACAAGAGAACCTTCAGGACTGTGAGGGAGACCTTTCCTGTGCTGAGAACCAGAGAACCTTCCAGAGTGGAGAATGGAAGAGCCTTCCAGTGAGAGAACACTCCTGTATTGAGAACAGAAGAACCTTTCTGTGTTGAGTCTGAGAAGCTTCCGCGTTTTCACCTTCCATGTACCTTCCATTTGCCTAAAGTTGTGTGTTGGGTATGAGAGGACCTTTCCTGCGAGAGAACCCCGATGCTGGTCTTGAGTGTGTGCGCGCTGGGACCTTCTGTGCTGTTTGTTACAGCTTGTGTACTCACTTGGCGACTGTCAGGGAGAGGACCTGTCCTGTGTTTTTGATGAGTTGCGACGCCTGGCTGTGGTTCATGCGCGTCGCGTCGTACCCCTCGATCGCGAGGATGGCGTCCCCGGGCTCCACCCGCCCGTGCGCCGGCGTGCCTGGCGTCACCTGGTGGCAGAAATGCAAGAACATGCGTGATGTGTGTACGGTATAAATTTCTCTGAGAGCGCGCCCGTGTGTGTGTGTGTGTGTGTGTGTGTGTGTGTGTGTGTGTGCGTGTGCGTGTGTGTGGTGTATGTGTGCACCTGCTTGATGCGCCATGCTTCGCAATTGTGGCACCAAACTGCCCAAGGAGGGGCAAGATATTTTTGGCGGGAAATCTCAGCAGGAATCCCTTGCCCAGACGGATAAGTGAAAATTCTGATGACCAAGGGTCGGAAACAGAGTCTGCATGGAGTCTGTCTGTTCCTGGCACAACATCTGAACTGAATCTGACGCACATCTGCAGTTCCTGTGGAAGTGAGAAATCATTCTGATAACTCTTGGTGGAATTCGAGCTTTGAAGCCCACAGGAAAGAATCTCATCGTCTCAGATTCCTGCACGATTCGCTTGAGGCGGGTGTCAGTCAAACCGGAAGGGCTGCTGCTGCTGCCAAAAAACTTCGTCAGCTGCAGATTAAGAGAGTCGTGACGCAAGGTTCTCTTGCAGCCTCAAGATTACGATTTGAACTTTTTGTGCTATATATGTTCTCCAGTGATGAGACATGAGAGCACCCTTGGGGTGCAGTGCCTTCCATCACTCACGTAAAGTTTGGCATCGCCTGCTTCCGGCCTATGGGTCAGATCCTGGTTTGACTCACACCCGCTCAAAGGGTCGGAAGTGCAAATTGGTAAAGTTGTGCATAGGGAACAACAGGTTGAACTCCAGCATATCCAAAATACAGTTATTGGACTTGCTTCACTGACCCGTCGAGACAATGTCACAGTGGGTGGGTTTGTCCGACCTTCCTTCTCTGACAGATCCAGTGGGGTCGGTGGATTGAATCCCCACTCAATCCACAGACAGAAGCTTCTTGTAATTTACCTATCCAAGGGCAGATGCAGAGACAGCCCTTGTGCCATCGGAAATCGAGATATTTTATTTCCAAAAGAGACTCTGTCTAACACAACCTGCCTCGCAAATTTAAGAACTTTTGAATTCACAAAGACTGGGAAGAGTCCCATTGTACACAAGTGATTGGAGTGCAACTTGATCCATTTTCTGCATGTGGTTATTTTTCACAGATAGCCCAGCCTGAGAGAATGTTGAACCAAAATGTGATTTCCCCCGCCCCATCCCCACCCCCTGCATGTGGTGCATTCAGACCACCGTTTCCCCTCGTTACTGACACCTTCTCTGCAGGCACGCACGTGTTCGTGGTACGTGTGCAGATTGCATGAAGCCCACTGAAGCAGGTGTGCCTGCAGATGTTGATAACCCTGCATGCACGCAGAAGGAAACCCTTCACTGCAGATGGTACTGCAGGCAGAAGCTATGCAATGTTTTTCCCACTCGCAAACATGCGTAAGCGAAGGTTTCCATTGCCAGATGGGAAGAGTTCTGTGTTGTGTTTCAGCTGCTCTTGTTGAGTTCAGCCGCAGATGTTCAGCCGTTGTTGAGGTACGAATGGTGGTTTATGCGCCGGGTCAATGGAACTGACTCGAGGTTGAGGCTGCAGTTGTGTTTGCGCGAGTGCGTGCGTGCAGGAACATGGATCTCGTGCTCCAGTGCATACAGGGTGGCAGGTCCCCGACATCGAGAAATAATGTTGGCTCCCCTGACTTCGCGTCACAAGTGCAATTTATGCCCCAAAAGGAAACCCCCCGGAACCCCTCTGACTCCGACTCGAGATCCACCCACTCTCTGGGCGTTTTCGTTGGCGATTGCTGAAAGGTCATGTTTTGCGACGTCATGCAGGAAAAAAGCGTAAAAGTGCCAGATTGTTAAGATATCAGGCAGAGGAGAAAAGGGGGCCTTGAACAAGGTCGTCGTTTCTGTTGTTTACAGCTGACTCTCTTTGGTGACGTTGGACTCAGTTCCAGGTTTTGAGGGCTTCTGCTCTTGGCGCCAAATATGTTGGGAATTGCTAGTTCTGGATGCACTGGACCACAGGAAACATGTTCTTCGGGGGAGACTCGACATCAACTTTGAAGAAATCATCAACACACGTGTCAAACGTGAAAGAGAGCTGACTCTTTCATTCAATCTATTGCACCCCTGGGTGATTTTCATCATGTCTGGCGTCAAAACCCACGAGCATTCTTCTCGTGGGTCTGGCTGGCCAGGTAGCATTGAGACAGAGGAATGGCGTCCTTGACTGAGGTTCTGGGTTTGTTGGTCTTCCAGTGGAGGGCCTCCTGTATCAGGCCGAAACACAAAGATCCATGCATGCAGGGAGTGAAAGGACCCTCTCTGGTGTCCAACTTTGGTTCAGGAGATAAACTGATTTTCGGCTGTCTGACCCAGAGGGCCCTCTGCAGCCCAGGCCCCTGACTCCAGAGAAAACATGTCACCCCTTCTTCCCACTGTTTTGCGCCTCGATTGGCAAACTGTTTTCTTTTCACAATCAAGATATTTTCAAGTTTCATTCGGTCCCCTTGGAAGCGGTGGGACCCCCTGACCAAATCATGGATCTGCAAGCTTCCGAGGTCCCATTGTCCCACTCGCTGTCTTCGGGATTCACGGAAATTTACCTTTTTGATGGAAAGTTCTTGGCGGAAGTCCTGGCCCCCTTGGAGCCGGAAGCCCCAAGGCTGCATGGTGCTCGACCGCTGTATCTGCACAGTGACCGCTCCGGACATCCTGACTAGATCCTTGTGAGTCTCTTCGCTGACAAATATCCCCAAACAACAGGAGGGGCAGAAGCAAAACTCCACAGGTTGAATCTCAGGTAATCCTGTACATCGGAAATCCGACTGTGCTGAGAGGAATCCCTGAACTCGTAGATTAATTTACTCCACGGAATGGTATGCGCGGAACGTTTGGAGTCGAGTGTATCCGGTTTGGTGCCGAAGAAATCAGTCGATTGGCTTCGGTCCGTCTGACTGTTGAAATGAGTCCGAGAAGTTGGGAGCCCGAGATGCCAGAGGTTTGTGAGGAGAACAGCTCTGGGGAGGAGGGAGGTGTGTACGCTCTACCCCAGGTACATCTGCAGCTGGATGCCCTTCTCGAGTCGAGAGAACGCCGGGGTGAGCGCCGTCCTCGCAGTGCAACGTCCACATGAAGTTTGCAGCGCAGTCCTCGCAGCACAGCATCCACATCAATGCTGCAGCGCCGTCCTCGCAGTGAAACATCCACATCAAGGTAACCAAGCATGTCATTTCACGTTGTGGTTGCGGCTCCGTCCTTGCGAATTGCTCCCGTGCCAAACGCATGCCTTCTCACTGGTAACCCGTGCATGTTTCTCACTTCCATTTGAGCTGGTTAAAGCTGCAGACACCTTCTCTGTCAGCTCCGTATGTTGGCGCAACACAAGAAAGCTTGACGTTGACGGTGTGGAAGGACGTCGCTGAAGCCTACGCACCGAGGACGGCTTTTTGGCACATCGCATGAGAACAGCACTGCAGCCTCAAGGACGGTGCTGTATCTTCCACACTCCCAGGACGGCGCTGCCAGCACTACAGCTTGAGTTCCCGCGGTCTGAAGGAGCTGCTGGGGTCCGAGCCCCACCGTAGAAACTTGGCATTTGCCCCGCTCCGCAGCCGCAGCGTTATTCTTGTCGCTCGCAGGTTATTTTCAGCGTCCGTAACGTGTTTTGTGTTGTGTACTCACAGGAGCCTCGCTAACGTCCGTCCGACGCGGGCCAGACCAGCAGACAACACCCAACGTAGCAACGTTGCTTGATTACGTGTATCATGGTTTGTGTTGTTGTAGACATAGTGACAGATTTTCATGTGTACAAACATGATTAAATTGTTTCAGAGCTGCCAATCTCTGGTTGCTGTCATGAACCCCTGGCTACGCCCGTACACTCGCAGACCCAGCAGGGCGAGACTCCGTCCTTGCTTGGATTGGCAGCTCTGGCAGATCCAGCGGGAGCCAGGCCCCCTCATCCCCAAAAAGTTGGTTCCTGCTCAAGTTTTGCGCAATAGGCGCATCATTTGGTGCGATTCAGTGATATACATTTTTCAGGGCTGAAGTTTGTGCCTTCAACAGCTGCTTCTCGACACCGGATCCATTAGAGGGGACAGAAAGAACCTGCTCATATCTCATTCCCCTTCCACTCGCAGCAGGTCATTGACTGAAACAGATTTCAATCTGAAATTTTGGCACAGTTGGGATGGCTCCAAAAGCGAAACATGAGTTCGCAATATCCTGCCCCCCTGCAAAAAATTTTTTTTCTCCATTCAATTTGCTGCACCATTAGGTCCTGAAAACTGGCCACGCCTGAGAGTCAGGCCTCAACGTGGCGTTCGGCGTTCACCCTTGCAGAATTCCCGGCCTATTCAAGGCCAGTTTTCAGCAAATGCTGGGAAACATTGGCTTTAAGCAACAGGGGATGGCTTTGAAGAGAAAAGCCAATTGAGGACGTTTTTGCTGAGATTCATGGTGAGGAGAGGGGCACAAATTTCACCACCAGCGCTGATCAAGGAGCTGGCAGTGCCCCAAAAGGCCGTCGTTTGGGGCTGTTGTCATTGCGAAAGTTTCAGTTCGATGTTCGCGCGGGAACATTCCGACGGTGGCGACACCTTGGGTGGCGTCGTTGACCGGAGCGACGCCGACTCCGGAAGTTGAGTGAGGAATCGGACTAGAGTGCATGGTGTTTCCTCTGGATAAATAATAAATCAAATTTTAATGGATTGACTGCATTTGTTCAGCCAAAAAACAGATCAGGATTGGGGGTATAAAGTGATCCAAAGGTAGGGTTGATAGTAAAAACTGTGTGTGCATCTGAAAGACCAGGCAAAAGCGAAAGATCGGGTTCAAAGTTTGGCCACCCTCTTGGTTTTTGCGCCGTCCGTGAGACGTTGGGAGTTGAAACACAAATGTACAACAAACATTTTTCCACTGAAATGAACCACGCCAGTCAACACAAACAAATGAGCTCTTAAGTTTTGTGTTTCCTTTCTCCACCAACTTTTTGCGGATCAGAACCTTGGTGTGGTGGTGGTGCGGATTTCGTCCTCCAAGACGTTTCAGTGGGTCGCACAAATCGTCCGCCCCTTACGTTCTCCACATTGAATCTTAAATTCTGGAAAAGTCAGCCTTTGAAAGACGTTGCTGCGTTGTAAATAGATCTACAAGATTTCTGAAGCACGATTTTCAGTTCCAATCACACTGCTGAGCAGATCCCAACAAAGTAGATCTAGTCTGTTTGCTTGTTGCTTGCGGAGGCCTACACCAGTCGTGCTGTGACCGCTGCATGTGGGCCACTTTCTGGTGTCTCATTGCAACTGGTCCTTTCATGATATCAAACAGGAAAGCAAGACGCTTGTGCTTCGGTTTCAGATGAAGAAGTTCGGTCGGAGAACCGTTCTGCAGTTGAACGAGTCGAAGAAACCGGACAAACCGAGTGAGTACCTCTCGAAGTAACGCTCAGCTCAACCGACTTTGTTCGCCAGAAATGTCACCCGTGGTGTGTGCGAATTAACGGTGGTAAAATTCCGAATGGTTGGGGTGTTGTGACTTGGAAGCGGGGCATACGTATTGTCTTTGACGAACTCAGTGCTGAAATGCCCTTGAAACAAAAAACGCAATCTCTTGTGCTACACTGTCAACACTCTTGAATGACTTTCCAAATACACTTCTCCATACGTGTCTGCGACCTGTGTTGGGTAAACAACAAAGGGGCACAGTAAGATATTCACCGAATTCTTGTGTCATTCGCAGTGGGTTTCGGAGGTTTGGTTCAGTATGACAACGACAACTCCGAGTCGTCAGGCGACGAGACGCAGGAGGAACCGTCGGCAGCCGTCGCCCCAGTAACCGCGGCCCGCGTCGCTGCAGGTCAGTCGCGTCCAGCCACTCGCTTCCTCGCTGAACTTATCTTTGACAGTTGCGTCTGTAGGGCGCAGACAACTCTTCCAGGAGGGAGCAGATCTGGTATCAGACAAATGGTGCACTCTGTAAGTCGTGCTGCTACCCGCGTTCTGTTTGTTGACGTGAATGTTCCTTCACGCGACAGAAACGAACGGCGACGCGACGCTGAAGCCGAAGGAAGGGAAGCGACCGGACATGGACACGAAGCTGGCCGACTTCCTCGCCGTGAGTTTCGCCTTCGGTTGTTTCCGTGTTCACACGTCGTGCACTGCATCCCCTGTGCAAGGCAGTTCGGTGCTGTGTCCACCTGGCGACGCAGCACACAAAACATTACGCAGGTGTTAAATGCACGACGCTGGTATCTGCAAACTCAACTTCGCATTTGAAAATCTCTCAGCACGGGACTTTCGTTGTAAGACTCAACACGACGTTCGATGAAAACGTGGCTGTTGCAGGAAATCGAGTCGATGTCCAAGGACGATGACGAGAGCAGCCGGGACGACGGCGTCCCTTCCGAGACGGCGTCGGTGGAGAACGTCGCCCTGCCCGGCGGCGCCGCCGCCTCCCGGGAGTCGGCGCCTGCGTCCGGCAGCGGGTCGCGCCTCGTGTCGCCGGCGGACAGCAGTTCGGGGGAGTCGGGCAGCGAGGAGGAGGAGCCACCCCCGGACATAACCAAACCCACAGGTACGCACACACACACACACACACACACACACACACTCACTCACACATACATAGGCAAGTACAAACATACACATGGAGGCACACATGCACGAATGTACTCAAAATTGCGTCCACACAAACACATCATGCACATGAGTGAACATCGCACAAACACACATTCCGAAGAACCCCAAATCCAGTGAAATGCGAAGATTCAACAATGACCGCAGCGTTGCCACATTTCTGAAAACGTGCTTCTGATCAAAAATGCGTAACCTGTTTCCACAGAACCTGTGACGGCATGGCAACACTGCCTTGACGACGGCACGCAACACTATTACTACTGGAACACGGTGACCAACCAGGTGACGTGGGAGATACCCGAGGACTACTCTGCGTTTCTACTGCTGCTCAAGGAGTACGAGGAGCGTCTGGCGCGCTACGAGACGCGCATGCGCGAGTGGGAGGAGCGGCGCAAACTGCCGCGCACCAAGCGGAAGTGAGTCGAGTCACAATTTCCGGTTGTGTTTTGCAAAGGCGCGAGGCCAATTCACATTTGATAATTACGTCCACAAACACATCGCACGCGACACTGCGGCCTCTGGTGCACCCAACTGTGCACCCAACTTTGGAATTCACTTCCACATGTGACTCCGTCTGGTTTTCAGAAAGCACAAGAAGCTGACGAACGGGTCGGACGTTGTTCAGGAGACGCCCAGTGCGCCGGAAGTGATGAAGCCGCTGGTGGACTACACACCGGACCCACCCACGCCCACCAAAGCACAGGTAAGACTAACTCCATGCTGTCCAACTGCCTACACCCGCCAAAACACCGCCCATGAGCAGTGAATCCTCCACGAAATCGAACACTGGACGCCCACAGCTGGTCTAAAACCCACAAAAATGCGAGCTGCCCAATATAGCAAAGTCAAAAACGTCCTGTCTGGGAGAATCACGTCTGACAAGCCGTGTGACATGTGACAAGCCTTTCAGCAGTTGCCTTTGTCTTTTCAGCCTCCTCCGAGCACGGAGCTGGTGACGAATCAGTACGGGCGGGGGCTCGGATTCCTCGCCGACGGCACCGACTCCCCGCCCGGGGGCGCCGGGGGGTACCCCGGGGCGCGGAGCCACCGCGCCGGCGGCGCCGCCCATCGGCCCGGCGCTGCCGCTCGCCTCCCCGTCAGCTTCGTCAAGGGGGAGACCGTCACCAATAAACTCCCGGAGCTTCTCCCGAAGACCCCGCCGGCGGCCGCCTCGGTGACGCCGGCGACGTCCACGGGGTCGGGGCGGACCGCCGAGCCGGGAGGCACCGGGAAGGCCACGTCAGCGCGGCCGGAGAGGGACCGCACGTCGCCCGCAGTCGAGCAACCACCGCTCATCGGGCCCAGCCTCCCGAGCGAGAAAAGTGCCAAAGGTGCGTGTCATGGTCAGGCTAAAGTCACACACGATGCGATTGTCTCTGTGAACAGTAAATGATCGACAGTGCAACAACAGTGGACTTGCGCTGGAATGTACCCGAAGGCGTTCAGTGTGAACTTGCCCCCCAGATGATCTCTGTCGCAACAACTGTCTCCACTGCCTCTGTTAATTTGGTACTTTAGTGCAAGTCTGCCCTTGAAACGTTGTATCTGGCAGGGTTGAGTGACCATGTTCTCGCTGTCCGCAGGTTCGGACGACAGCGACGCCGAAGACGAGACTCGACCGCGGCTCGGGCGTGAAGAGGACTCCCCGGGGTCCGACTCGCAGCTCCCGGGGGCCGGCGACGCCGCCGCGTCGCGTGGGGCAGCGGGGCGACGCCGCGCCGGGTCCAGCGAGAAAACCGCGCGCAGACGCGCGGGATCGGGCGACAGGGAACCTGAAGCCGAAGGTGGGAAGGACGACAGCATGGACTTCGATTTGGACGACATTGACCGGCAGCTGGAACTCGCGCTTGAGCGAAAGGTGAGGCGCGTGTTGCGTGCGACAAGGCGAGTTCGATTTGAGGCCTCGGCGCTGCTTGCTGTTCGTTTCAGAGTGAGTGCCATTGGATCAGCGCCACTCACCCTCGATTCAAGGTGCGCCTGAGTGCAGCTTCCCGCAGAGCACATTGAAGCACTGCGTTCGGAGTTCTGAGTCTCGGTGCCACGAAATCGGACACAATGACGTTGTTTGCCATACCCTGACGTCAATCAACGCACCGAAAAATGGGTGCTTTTCAAGAAGAATGAAACGGCCAAGACTGAGTGGTGATCACTCAGTAGCGATTAGTATCTTGGTTACGCGACTGTTCAAAGCTCTGCTTTCTTTTTCTTTCACCAGCAGCGTTCAAAACGACGACGACGCGAGGGAAGCGAGGGTCGGGAGGACGACGAGGAGGAGGACGGGGCGGAGGGGCCGAAGCGCCGCCGCGGCGGTGGCGCCGAGCCCCGAAAGGACGCGTCACCGCCGCGCCGCCCGCTCATCCCGCGGCCCCCGTCGCAGCCGCCCGACCTCACGGCGCAGAAGAAGAAAATCATCGAGGATGACATCAAACTCAGGGTGCGTCCGAGTTGAGCTCAGTGCTTTACTCTTTGGGTGAGCGATCGCTGTGGTTGCCGTCCACGCGTGTGCGTAGAGGGGCCTTGTCACAGTGACGTTGGTTACCATACTGTTACTGCAAGCATTTTGCTGTGCTGAATTGCAATCGCGTGTCTGCACTGACAAGCGTTCTTGTTCTTCAGGCTGAGGTGGACGACTTGTCAAAGGAGATCAGCGACAAACTGGATTTCCTCGAAATCTCGCGGAAGAATCTGTCGCAGCTGCAGATCCTGCTCATCGAGACAGAGGTGAGGCGCGGCCGGAGACGACCAATGGGGAGGAGGTGGGGTGGGGTGGGTGGGGGCTCACAGAGTGGGGGAGGCGCGGGGTGAAGGTAGGGGGGGGGGAATCAGGCTTCTTGCTTTCACACATTGATGCTGTGATCGTGACCTTCTTCGATTCGTTTGCTGTCACGCATGTTCACGTCTCACGTGCACTCATGACGTGTTTTCAGACGCGGGTGTCTGATTGGCGGGAAGGCGGGCTCGGCTCGGACTTCCTGCTACGGAAGCTGCGCGCAGCGGCTGCGCAGATGTCGCGCTACGAGTCGTCCGCGGCGCCGGCGGGCTGGTCCTGTCACTGGGACAGGTGCGTGCCGCTTCGATTCTCTACTAACCACACGTCTCCTCGCTTCTACTGCAGCCGAACAGTGTAGAAAAACAGTCAAAACTCAGTGGGAGCCAGCGAAGCATGAACTCGTGTGGATTCGGCTTCTTTGGGGGCGAGTGCAAAATTGGAGCAAAATTTGAGGCGAAATTGGAAGGCTGGAAAACTCAACTGGAGAAGTGACCGAACAGACTGTAAACCTCCCGGACAAGACTCTAAACGTTGAGAAGCGAACACAAGAGACACTGACCGAGGACACAAAGAGTGTCACGAGGGCGAGGGAGCCAGGGAACTGTTTTGCTCTGAACCTTGTGAATGAAACGCGTCGCCGGGAGCCGCGCGACCCAGAGAGGCTCGTCGCCGCCGCCTCCGCGGGCGCCGCCGCGGGGAGGGAACCAGCCACACGGTGCCGGTGGTGAGTTACAATCGTTCCTCTCGTTGATCCAGTCACGTGACTTGACATGCGATCTCCACTCACGACACGCGCGCGCATCCACGCACACGCAGGCACACACACGCACACAATCTCCCTGTTGTTCCGTCCTCACAGCTCGTCAGCTGGCGGGGACATTGAGGCCAATTCTGCTACGGATAATTTTTCGGGGGGGGGGGGAAGGTAAATAGTGATGTCCTGTTTTGAAAAAATGTAAAAGATTCTCTCAAAACCAAACAGTTGGGACAGTTGAGGTCTTTGGTTGCAAAATTCAGTGGGCTTACCTTGTGAGGTTTTTCACCGATTTGACTCATGATCCAACGGCTGCTGCAAACAGCTTCCCAGGTTGACTGGAGTGGGATGGGAGGGGGCAGCGAATGGGACAGGGGAAGTGCACAGAGCTGCTGTGCGCCACACGGTTTGAACTGTTAACGAAGACCTTGATTTCGGACAGATCAGATGCAGCGCATGTGGATGACGTCACGCAGCAACACGCAGCAGCACGACCAACCTCCGGTGAACACTTCGATGACTTCACATGTGAAGTTGAGCTGGGTGCAAATGCCTCAATCGGTGTCTTTCTTCTTCCTTTTCATGGCCTGGCCGTGGCTCTGTAGGACGTACAAGCGCTATTACTATTTCCACGACACGACGGGGGAATCCTCGTGGGAATACCCGGAGGACGAGGCGAAGCGCGGCGTGACGTCATCACACCACGTGGTTCCGGCGCCGCCCAGTCACATCCCGCCACAGCCGCACATACCGCCGCCGGTACAGGTGAGGATTTACAGGGGATCTGCCTGTCGGGATGCACTCCTTTCTAAAGTGGCGATGACGCCCCCATTTTGATGAAGTCGGTCACGTTTCTGAATATTTTCAGCCGATCGGTCCGGTGGCGCCATTGGCGGTGAACGATCAGCCAATCCACTTCGCCGGTCTGACAGCAGCCCCACCGCCGCCTCCCTCCCACCCGGCCCCGCCCTCCCCCTCTTCCACTCCGCCCGCCCCGCCTCACCACCTCCCGAGCCCCGCCCCTTACTTTCCCGACGCCCCCACCCTCAAGCTTCCGCCCGGGTTGAGTGGGGACCCGCCGCCCCCGCCCCCGCCCACGTCCTCCCCTCCTCCGCCACTGGGATTCGCGCCCGCTGCGCCCGCGGTGCAAGACGAGGATTCTCAGAATGAGGCTCGCGCGCCGGAAGAAGCTGCCGAGGACGCCAACGTCATTTCCGCTGCTCCGCAGATTCGACAAAATGATGTGGAAGACGGTAATGCTCGTCGTTGCTTCCGCTGCTTTCTTGACGCGCTGATTCGACCGTCTCAATGAATGAAGAGGTTTTCGTGAAAGGATGTGTCACATAGATGGAGCAACCATGAAAAGCGCTGGCTCATTCATGACTTTTTCCACCGCGACTTTGCAGGTGAATCAATGGACGGCGTTCCCCTGTCTGAGGACGCCGGCGACGCGGAGCCGGCGTCGGACCTTCCCACGCCTGCGCACAGCGTCCCGCCGGCTGCGTCGTCTTCCTCGGCTCCGCCGCCGGACGCCACGACCGGCGCGAGCAATGCCGCGAGGGAGAAGAAAAAGAAAAAGGTGCTGGTTTGTTGTTGATGTGGAATTGTGTGAAGAGACACTCAGTTTTTTCCGCAAAGAGTGCTGGGAGCAGGAGCAGGAAGGGGGCGAAATCACACACCTCACTGTGGGAAGGGGATGGATGGACGAAGTTCCTGACACGACACGCGGCGAGGATAGGAGTGGGGCGTCGTGGTTGAAATCCTTGTTTGTGATGGTTGCAGAAGCTGGGCACTGGCCTTGCGATGAAGAAGAAGGGGGTCGGGAACCTGGTGCAGAAGTGGCAACAGATCCAGGAGGAGGCGGCCACCAAGAAGGACTGAGCCCCGGGTGAGTGAGTACTCACGGTGGAGTGGGGAGTCCACAGCACACACCACTCATCAGTGAGTGTGAACATTGAGGTCACCATGGAAGTGTTCTCAGTTTTGAGGAGTCAGTTTCCCCGTGGTTCGACGTCGTCGTGCGTGCCACAGAAACATCATCAGCGGAGCGCACGCGTCGTGATGCGCGCGCACATCCAGCGAAGGAACAAATCTCTTGCCGCTGTTGTGACATGATGGTCTGATCTTGTGTCATTGCAGGTGCGCGATAGGAACAGACGAGGAAAAGGAATCGACCGGTGCTGCTGTCACCTGCCGTTCAATCATGTATTTTCGTCAATGTACACACGTATTTTCTCTTTTACTCTGACAAGTTTACGTCAGTGGGGCGTGAAGGACATTTTGTTGTGAATATTTTGTCAAGAGTGGTTCGAGAATTTTTGGGCGTACGTTTGTGTACATAACGTCACTGCAGTATTGCATTCAGCGCAAAACTACTTTGTGCAGGTCAGTTTGCCTGTGCAGCGCATGTAGGGAAGGACTGGACCAAAGTGAGAGCACTGCTGTTGTGAGCGGGTGTGAAGGTTTTACTCGCACGCGCTGGGTTTTGCGACGTTTAGATTGCGATGCAGTCGTTTTATCTGACGAACAAATGCAAGAAAAAGAAAACCAGTGTGGATCTTGACTGCTGGATTGCAACATATCTTGCAAGAAACGATGCGTGAGCGTTCCTGTGTGAGCGTTCCAGATGTCAAGAACACAAAATCAGTGTTCTGTTCAAGAGCGTGAAAATACCGCTGGGGACCCTGGAGACTGTCGTGGGCACACCAGGGGCGAAACCAGGATCTGGTCGGGGGGAAATTTCAACCTTTCAGAGGAAAAGAAAACAGCAGGGCAAAATTTGTTTGGTAAGGGGGGGGGGCGTCATATATGCTTGGGTAGGTCCCCAGAACCTGGATCCGCCCCAGTGTCCACAGAAATTTGTGTATCGCTCGAGCTGGGTTGGGACAACCCCGGCCTGTGGTGTCAACCCGTTCGTTGTTCACGTGAATAAATGTTCAGTTTTGGCATGAAAACATACATGGCTGTGTCTAGTCCATGAATATCAGAAAATAAATTCAAGGCAAAATGTTTTGCGTGCAAAAATCATCACAGGTTTATTTTCTCAAACAGAACCGCTCTCCACGCATACACGGCGGCGTAGTTCTCGTGAGATCGCTCCGGGAACAGCGCGCCACATGTACACTTCATGCGTTGTTTCTTCTCAATACCTCGCTTGCATATCGCTTCACGTATCCAGGAGTTGTTCCCCACCCATGGAGCAAACGGGACATCAGTCCAAGACTGACATTCACCGTAATACTGTTTACTGTTGTGCAGGTGTGGCCCAGGGGCGGATACAAATACGTAACGTTCAAACAGCGTGCTGGAGTCTCTTATCCGATTGTCAATGGAAATCTTCACGCTGTTTATCGTAAAACGTTCGATGTTGGACGGCTGAGTTCCGCCGGAGTCGCGTCAACAAAAGGCGCTCTTGGAGAGAATGGCGAAGTGCAGATGGCGCTGCTGTTGTGGACCGGTGACGTCCTCAGACGGCGGGCCGCCCGGCGCTCATAAGCCGGTCCTCGGACGCTCTGCGCACGCGCTCTTTGTACTGATCCAACTTCTCGTGCAGTTGTCGCGAGATCTGATGAGAACAAAGAACAAGTGAAATCGAGGAAACGCGACGAATACAGGTCCGATGAGGCGGAGTTCTTGCTGCACCATCCAGCATCCAGCGTCGAAGCACATTGTACGCCGCGTCATCACTTGCGTTCCTGAACGTTAGCGATTTTAGATTACCAAGCGCAGTCGCATTCGTTGTGAACCCATTCAAGTCTTTCAAACAACTGTGTTTGGTGAGTCTGGAGCGGCGGGGGTGGGGGTGGGGGTGGGGGTGGGGGTCCTCACCTCGGTGTAGTCGGTGTCGAGGTCCCCGTCCTTGAGCGCGAGCAGCAGCTGGTCGATGCACGTGTAGGGCAGCCACACCGGCTGCTGGTTGAACTGCAGTCCGTGCTGAAGGAAAAGAGGCCACCGTGAGTACGTGCATGTGGTTGGGCGCAACGCGCAGTCGTTCTGGGAATCATCTTTGCGCGTACAATGTGACAGACAATCAGATTGTTCAAAATCGTAACTAAAAACTAGACTTTCAAGTGGAGAATCAGCCGCGCGCAGCGTACATCAGCAGGACAGCACTTGTGTGTGTCAAAGAATGTGTGCATAGTGTTATGTTTCTCAAAAAACAAAAACAATTGCAAGCATGAAAATGTAAACTTTTAATGTCCTGTCCAAGTTGGAAAAATTAT
>JAAUXT010064721.1_pt1 | contig 31372 bp, 34 predicted proteins | sample 7278171 | NCBI WGS metagenome assembly JAAUXT01 (sample SAMN14350112, study PRJNA611818) | marine sediment metagenome | isolation source: surface marine sediment (1.8m) | place: French Polynesia: Moorea | collected 2018-08
ACAATGTATGAAAGTTCCATTTGGTCAAATTTGTTCCATTTGGATGTGTGCTAAATGAGTTCCCAAGTTGTGAATATTAAGTGAAAAAAGTAAGAATTTTGACAAAAAAAAACAAGCCAAATCAGAGTGAGCCAAATCAGAGAGAGCCAAATCAGTGCAAGGCAAATCAGAGCAAGCCAAATCAGAGCGAGCCAAATCAGAGCAAGGCAAATCAGAGTGAGCCAAATCAGAGCAAGTGAAATTTCCTCAAATCACCGCGAGCTCCATGGAGCTATTTTTGATCAAGATGCCCACTGTTTTCGGCCTCAGAGATACTGATGCTGAGGTGACAGCTCGTGGTCCAGCTGAAGGGCTTCTTTGCCAGGTAATACAGATGGACATCGTAGACAGTGACGCGTGCTCCAGAGTTTTTCGTAAATCCGGATATCTTCAGCCATCTTTCCTACTGTCTGTTGTTCTTGTTCCTGTGTCTTCGCTGTGATTGCTGGTGAATAGCTGTCACCAGCTCGAGTCCTCTGCTCCTTCCGTTTGGCAGCGCAGAATATCAGTTTTCAAATAATGCATTTCTGGGAAAGGAATTAATTGCTTAATGCTCCAAAACATCGCATTAATCTCAAAACTGGGTCACATTTCCAGAGAATAAATGGAACCCGACATGCGATCACATTCAATGCCAAAATCCCTTCATTGAATTGGCGCGCACGAAGGTGCGCCTTCACTGCATGCGTCAACAATTTGCTGGTCTCGGATCGCGAGTTTCTGTTCGAAAAGCGCACCAAGCACCGCACGCGCAGCTGATCTCTTCGGGAACAACGAGCCCATTTCTGTCCTGCTCCGCTCGCAAGGGACCCAATTACCCGTATTTTGGCTGCAGCGCTGAGTCCGGGAGACAAACGTCTTGCGAGGAAAGGGCCTTCACTGCATGTCAGTGCTGAGAAGGCAGGAGATTTCAAACTGACATCTGAGGCGTTCTCAATGGAGTTCATGTCCCGACGCGAGAGTCAGGCAAACATTAGGAAACTCTGCACGTGTCGACAAAGCCTAAAAATGACAAGAGCACTGAAAGCAGTCACTTCAGTCTGCGAACGAACATTCCTGCTTGTGTTTTTGACCATGTTGTTTCCTGTCGTTTTGTAATGGTCTGTGGTGAGAGACCTGCCTTCCAATGATTGCCACATTCAGTGTGCCTTGGACACTCAACACAGTCTATTTGGTCGCCAAAAGGACGTTGTTGGCGGGTCAGAAGTACCCGGTGTTGAAATGTAACTGTGTACTTTCCACTCAATGATCATCCGAGTGAAAACTACCCAAAGGCCAGGGTCAAAAGGTCAGTTTAAGTTACTCCAAACAACACACTATTCAGGTTGAATGACAGAATGGTTCAATGGTTCAATGACAAAAAATACATATCAAAAATACTTTTGATTGAAAAACATCCATTAAACCTGCATGGTGTATTCTTTGTCCTGGTTCAATGACAGAAAACACATGTCAAAAATACTTTCAATTGAAAAACATCTTCTGTCATTGAACCTGCATGGTGTGTTCTTTGGAGTACCTCAAACAGGGTAGTTTTCACTTGGACGATCGTCGAGTGAAAAGTGCCCATGGGTAGTTTTGACAACCGGGTACTTCTGACACTCCGACAACGTCTTTTCAATAAAGCAGAGCTTTGACCACGTGCGCGTCGCGAGGCATTAGATCTGGAGGAGGGGGTCAGGGGACACGAACCCTGAAATTCTATTTGAGGGCAAGGGGGCAGGACCTTCCAAAACTGAGAAGACCCAGCCTCCCGCCTGAGACTAACCTTGGGGAGGGGGAGCAGGACCTGACAAAATGTTGGGTGGGCCCTGCCCCTCCCCTGCAACCGATTCACAACTCGGTCCAAAGGTAGATATGATCTGCGCAGGGCTCACTCAACTATGGGTCTGGTCGCCAAAAAGAAAATTTCCCCAGTACTCACGCACACACACACGCACACACACACACACACACACACACACACACACACACACACACACACACAAGCCTCACCTGCCGTGCGCGCTGAAGTCCAAGTGGAGGTTGTGCTTGGCGGATCTCTTGCTCCTGTGGTGCGCCGAGTGGAAGGAATCGCTGTCGTAACGCAGAGGCTCGTAGTGCAGGATGTAGTCGGACAGAGGCGTCCCTGCAAACAGACGGAGAGCGCGTGTTCAATGCGTCCGTTGGAGAATGTCTCCGAATCAGGCCACCACAACAAAGGAAATTTTCGTGTTCCAAGTGGGGTGACTGCACTTGGAAACCCGGAGATAATACAGTCAAATATCGTCAAGCACTGCGAAACGCCTCACACGAGTGTGTCTCTTTGGAAAGATCTGAAGCATCAGCCTCAGCCCGGTGCTCGAAGCCAAAATGGGAACCACACGCAGAGAAAGCAAAAGGGTTAAGATGAGCACGAGAAGCAGCAGGCGCTGCGCAACGTCTCATGTCACTGCGACATAAAACTCCCGCTTCCGCCTAACATTATTACCGCCGGCGTTGCATGACGGCCGCTGCGGCTGGATTGACTTTCGTATCTCTCTCATTTTCCTTGCGAATCACACACAGGGCCTCGCTGCGCAAATTAGGAAAGAGATAAACCAAACCAAACTGCAGAAATCCGCGGGGATCACCAGATCAATTCAATCCGATTCGCCTGTCTGAGGGCTCAATTACTCTGGTTGCGGTGTTGGGTGGGAATCTTGCGGCTCCAACACAGGAAATCCATGGAACCGTCGGTTGCGTTCGCCAAGAGTAATTTCCGGTGATATGCGCCACAAGCCCTCACACCTCGCGTCAATGAGTTGCAACACGCAAACCACAGGTGATATCCTTCCGTCCTTGTGTCCATTCCAAACAACGTAACATGTGTCCGTTGACTTGCATTGTTCTTTCGGACTGGTCACTTGTGTGGCAGGCAGGGACCATTGACACTTTCACGACAGAGACAGAATTCCTTCATCCTTATGAATGGCAAACTAAAAGCTGAAGCAAGTCCTTTGCAAAATCTACATTGCTAAAACGGCTCAGCTCGAGTATTTATGGGGACTGCGGCTTATTTTTAGCCAAGTTAATGGTGTTTTCAAAAGGTTGGACCGACAACGCCACGACACAGGCAGCAGTTTTTCACTGCAGTGACAGTGTTTCCTGCGAGACGAGCCCGGAGCCAATCCTCCGACTCTTTCTTCGAGAGGTGGTCGGGTCGCTCAGATTTCGCTGGCTCCCACTGTGGCGAGCACGACAAAACCACTGCAGAGAATGGATGGTCAGTACAGGAAGGTGGTCACAACAATCAAAACTGACAAAAACACACACGTACAACTGAAGTCCGTGGTCAACATTCAGTCTCAGGAGCGCGGATTCACCAATCTAAGACCCCCCCCCCATCCAAACATAACCCACGCCGTCACTGTCAACTGCTTACCATTCAGGTCAGACTTCAGTTCTTGACAGATTCGTTGTCAACCGACGTCAAAGAGCCAACAGTATAATTTCTTGAACTGCGGACTTGAAGGCTGTCGAGACAGCACTGCTGTCAAGATGCATTCAAACCGTGGACACAAGACCAGAGCTGCAGTTTTGGAATGAATTTCTGGTACGTGATTCCAGTTGTTCGAGAACAAATGTCAAATTTTGAAATATCAATGGCTTTCAAGAACCACCAAACCGTCAAGAAGCACAAAGCGTGCCGGAAATGCTCTTTGCTTGCTCTCGAGTTCTCTCTCCAACACGGTAACATTACTCCGACATCACGGTGCGGACTGCAACAAAGCGGTCGGCCTCAACAACTGCGCACATGTTTCTGATGAAACTGTCACATTGAAGACAATCACGACACGATGTTTTCTGCAAAGGACATTCCCACCCACAGGTCTAACCAGGAGGAGGGGGAGCAAACTTGATCCTTCGCCAAGGTCTGCGACAGCCCAAACTGAAGCCGACCCCGGTTCCAAGGGAACACCACGAGCCTGAGGCAACAGAAGCGGTTGCGATCCAGGCACAACGAGCTCGTACTTACCACACATACACGAATAACAAAAAGCCTCACTCACATTTTGCCAAAACACAGTGCCTTCTGCAGCTTCGTCCAAATCCAGGCACATGCAGGCTGCCTCCGATTGCCTTTCACCTGACACAGCAGAAGTGTGCGCTGCGCAGTGCTCAATTCCTCACTGTCTGCACACGCTGATTGTGTTCCTCAAACACAAAATTTCACAAGTAGACCACGGGTACCAATCTCCCAAACCTGAACACAACCACCTTGTACGTAGGTTATTGCTGGCCAACGAAAATGTCGTCAAAAGGGGTGACTGTAATTTGCCCGAGACTGAAGCAAAACTCAAGGAGGGTTCTGTCTCAGATGTGATCGAGAACAGGAGTTGAGAGGACGATTTTCAAAAACCCAAGTTTTGCATTTGAAAGGCGGCAAAAATGAGACGAGACAAACCCAACCCAACATGAAACTCTCTTCCCATCGTGGTCAATGGAAACCAATCCCTCGCACAGAGAAAACTGAACTGCAGCTGCAGTGGCGTGGAAGGCAGAACTCTGTCCACCTCTGAGACAATCGATGCACCTCAACCCTTTCTTTGTCCCCGTCAATAGTAATCATGAAAACTGCGAGTGTTGGAACGTCCACAGAAGTAGCACAACGAAATGGACGGGTCAGTGAAGGAGGTATCGTCTTGCCCAAACCCGATCCGTTTATCCTCCTCTCCCACAGAGTCACCCAGTCTCCTGGATTCGACAGCTGAACGCTAAAATCAATGGGTTTGGACCGCGAGGGCTCTCATCCACAAAATGAAACACTGAAACTCCAGCCAGAAGCGGAGATTTTGTTTGGATTAGCCCCACTGCAGGGTGCTGACGGAGGATGAATGGTTGCGCACTCGTTCTCAGAGCTCTTCTCCTGGAAACGGGAATCCGCAAACGTTTGTTTTCCTGCCGTTGTGTAACATGAGTCCCGTGAACGATTCATATGGGGGAGGGTCCCTTTTCCCTGCGCATCTTGTTCACGGACGGACAAATTCCAGGAAATCTCGGAGACTGAGCCTGGCTTCACAACATTCAATCGCCGGTGCGGGTGGGGTTGGGGTGTTGCTTGGATTGTTCCGGATAAAGGGTCGCCTGAGTTTGGGTACAGCCATGGCGAATTCAGTGCTGTGAAAAAGATCTGAAGACAGCTTTTGTGCGAGAGCAAGAAACAGCTCAGACACCGGTGTACGAACACACAAACTCCAAACCATCGCTTCGTACTCGTGTGTTCTTCCGTCAAAACCGAGTCTTTCAGCAGTGATGTCTCCTCTCACAGTTCGGTGCAGCTTCATTGTTCCCAGTTTCTGGGTGCCTTTCAAATTTCTGCTGAAGAGCATTGATTGTGAGCTGTGGCATATGGCCGTAAGATATTTGCACCTGTTGGAATTTTCTGATTTTTCCTTGAGTGCAGAATTGACAACACTTCCGGGGAAAGCCCTCGGTGGATCTGATGCAGGATATCGCAGCCAAGTGTGAAATGGGATCGACGTCGGTGCAGAACTGTCTTTGTGTCTTTGTTGTTGGGAAGAACTTTCCATTTATGCAGCTGAGTTGCCGTCTTTGCGGGGTGAGGGAGGGGGGATTTCAGTCAAAGGAAAGTGCACAACACTGACAGCACCCGACACAGTACGTATTCCTGTTGTCTGGAAGGACTTCGCAAGTCTGCGAGGCTGCTTCTGGATGCCAGATCTGCAGGCTGATATTTGACGTTTGCTGTTTTACGTAGATCCACTAAATCCAAGAGCGCTCCAGCGTGGGTTCCAGCCTTCGAACACCCGTCTCACTGTCTTCGGCCGAAAGGAAGGGGCCACGTTGTGGTGTTTCTCACTGCGCCCCTGGTTCATTTTGGCTGTCTTGGGGTCAGAAGGAGCAAGCATGGCAAAAAAATCTGATTTTGTGTCACAAACCTCTTTCTCACAATACGAGGACGAACGTCCACTGCATGTTGGGAAAATTCAACAAACACAGACAGGACACTTGTTTTCCATGCGCCGCAGACATAAAGCAGCCAGCGTTTTGTCAGACCCAAACCACACTGAACACAGAAACCGTGAAACAAGACCCACACAATCAGACAGGTTTCGAGTCAAAGCTGCATGAACTTTGAGACGTTCTACCTGTTGATTTCTGAACTTTCATCTTATCTCCGGCAACAGCATGCGTGCTTCTCCTCCAAATATCACAGCGACGCAACCTCGTATTTTTAGATACGAAGAAAGAGACTGGAGAATGGATTTGAACTCTGGTATTCATCGCCAGAAATGAGGATAGAAATGTCTCACGGGCGGGGCCAAAACCACGCCAGTGAAAAGGTTGTAGGATTGATCATTCACTGTCTGATTCCCCTTCTGAGACGAATCTGCCAAACTACAGATGTTCAAAACGAACAAACTGAATATCTGGCACGACTGAAATGACACATCGGCACACGACTGACTTCAAAAGCACAATCCGATTCACGTGCCAATATAAGGATGAGGAGCCAGCGAAAATTGGGCACGAGTTGCCGAACATTGCGCTACAACGCCAAGACTTCTGGACATGCACAAAGAAATGCAGCATCTGCAGGCAGAATTTTCCGCAATTGATTTTTTCTCTTCCTCCAGTTGAATTTTCCATTCTACTGGATAGGTTATGCAGTGTCCCAGAAAGATAAATGTGCCCTCCGCAAACCTATCTCCGGAGAAAGGAATGCAAACAGCTTCGTTCAAATTGATTTTCCTCTCGTCCACGGATTCTGCAATGCCAGTTACTATTCCAGCCTTTATGGCTCCCCCGCTGCTCCAACTGGATGAAATAATTTGCCTACAAAGACAAGTTTCCAGGCTTGCCATGTATCCATGAACAAATCCCCTTCACTCCTGTAACATCCTCAGCTGTGGACGTCTTTATGGGTTCTTCGATAAAACGCGAGACTTCCTGTGGTTCGGCCATCACCACGGCTACTCGAAACACACATTGTAGGAACCTGCTATCTGGGTCAGATTCTCCACGAGTACCACTTCCTCTCTTCTCTTCTTCGGACCCGACAGGTAGGATTCGCATCAGGTGACAGAATGCGAGTTTTTGAGTTGATGACCGCCGTGGAAGATACAACGACACGATTGTGTTGGGCTCCCCGGGACTGTGCTGAAAGCCTGATGTATCAAGAACTGCTACGACTCCTTTGATGCAAGTCCGAGTGAGTGAGTGAGTGAGTGAGTGAGTGAGTGAGTGAGTGAGTCAGTCAGTCAGTCAGTCAGTCAGTCAGTCAGTCAGTCAGTCAGTGTCACAGCAAAACTACTGTACTCACCCACGTACAAGTCACCCAAGTACAAGACCCCCAACTTTCACCTCAATTTTCTGGTCTCAAGTCATTAAACTACAGCAATCTCATACCCAGGTGTGAGACACACCCCTAGATTACCTCAAAAACAAAATCAGCACCTTGCTTTTTGAAAAGGGACGCAAGTTCAGGCACACGCCAGGCAAATCCAAGGTGTGCTCAGTTTCTAACTCAACACCCGCACCCATGTTCCACTCCCACAAATGGAGAGCCAATTCATCAGCATTTAAACCGACTGAGGAAGTTGAGGTAATTTGATGAAGCCTGCAGTTGACAGCATTACTCGCAAGATTGATTCTCTACAGCAGAAAAGGCCGAGTTTCATGGGGGAAATCCGACTCGCCCCGCAGATTTGACAGTCTTCCGTTTGAAAGCTTTGCGAGGCATCAAACAGGAATTAACACAAGCTGAATCTAAAACGTCACACACATGGGTAGAAAACACACGCACAGATTGCCAAATTGAAAGCTGCTGTCTCTGATAGGTGTGAGGCATCAATCCCATCACTGTCTTTCACTTTTGTTCGTGATCACATCGATGTCAACGACAATGCAAAACCTGCTGAGAAGAATTATTTGCGTCTGGAAACAAGAGCCCTGCACAAATCCGTCGACTGACTCGCACCAAAAAATTGGCACGCTCTTTCTTCGGAAACTTGTTGCACCCACAACAAAAAAAATTCAACCGCCAGACAACGTTCATGTTTCTTTCGCCACTTTTTTGTGAGCAAACCCATGCAACCACAGCCTTAACTAACGTTGCATAAAATATGCATGGCATCCTGTATGAAATCTATGACTGCGAAAATTCTCGGGGGAAATGAATGATGAATGGCTGCTGACACATCTTAGGTGTACACGCTGAATATCTAATCGTGCTCCGGCTCTTTGTGTGCCAAACAATTCCAGCCCATAATTGAAATTACGTTCCCTTTGGAATAATCCTGGCAGCTCAAGAACAACAGCAGCTGTGCTTCACATTCCCCTCGCAATCGTCCCTGCAGGTGTTCGGCTCTGCACAGCGCAGGGTGGCTCTTCTTGAGCCACGTACTCGCAGGACAATCCGAATTCCACGCTGGAGAAGCCAACTTTGACGCTGGGCTCACGCGGACGGGAACAGTATCCATACCAACCCTCAGAGTGTCAAAAATCAGGTCCTCCCCTGATGCTTTTCATTCCATTCTTGCAGTGAACCCAAGTTTTTGATTACACATGGGAAACGACTCGTTGCGGTTAAAATCCATTCCAGGGGAGCCGTTTTTGGCGTGATCAATTAAATGGGTTCCTCATAAAAGGCAGAGATACTATCTGTTCAATCAGCTCTACCTTGTAATTTGTCATATTGATCGGGTAATTTCTCCGGCACAATTGAGCTTTGTACGCGTAATGCCGCACACAGACCGACGTCTTTGTTCACCGAAGCTCCTGATGATTTTCCTCCCAATGACGCGTCAAATAAATTATGAAGCTGTCAGAAATGTATCCATTTCCATTTTCTTGCCTGCTCATCTCGCTCGCACGGCTGGTGCCGTCAAAGTGTTGGACTCTTCTTTTCCCCACAAAGAAATCGCCCGATGACGAATCGGAGACGTGTTGCACAAATTGTCACTTTCGTTTCAACAACAAACCAAACGTCAAAGAGAACCGATTTTTGTCCGTGCAGGGAATCTAACTGCAAACAAGAAAACTGAGGCACCCTGACGCAAAGTGAGATTGAATGAGTCAACACACAACGACACGAACACAACTCCCATAACTCCCATTACGCAATAAAATATTTACCTTTGCCAGGTTTTGCGGTTGTCAGTGCTCGGTTTACGGCCACAAACAACAGGAGACAATTGACGGCTGTGGATCCCATGGTTGATTCCGTTGAGATTATTGGATCATCTACATTTCTCACAACAAAACCAATCAGCACTGAGGATTAGCAGTCATCCTGTGCACACTCAAGGAAGAGCCATTGTTTGCAAGGCGACTCTTCCTTTCCGTACCCTGCGGAACTGTCGATGCCTCCAGTCTTTCAACCCCTGAGCCTGTGTTTTCAGGTTGACAACTGCTTCGAACACATGGTTTGCTGTCTGTTTCACAAATAGTGTGGTGCCGAGTTGAAACTTTGGCCTGAAAGGCAAAGGAAAATTTTCCTGTGTCGCCCTCAGTCAGCTGTGACACTCCCTCAGTCCTGAATCTGCAGCTGAACCATCTGCGAAATCACATCCTGAATCGGTGGCAAGAACGGTTGGAAATCACAAGCAAAAGTAGCAGTCTACAGGTCCGACAGCTTCAGTTCAAATGGTCATTTCTGTAGATTTGACGAAAATGGTTGCTGTTAAGATGATCTGTCTCAAGATTATAACAACATCTCTCTGGATGCTGCAGCTCCAGCTTCTGCAGGCAGCATATCGATCCTGCTCTTCTGCCTCTCTCCCTCTGAAGCTGCCATTCGAAGCTGGGCGATAATGCAGTTTTGTATTTGGAAAAAAGGAAGCAACCAAAATCAACAAGTAAATCGGAGCAAAATCATACCTCTATTGCGGACAATATTGTTTTTGGCTACTATTATGTTTCGCCGCGCACTGGAGCACTGTTGTGTGCAACATTCTTGCAGCTCGATTTTGCCGCCACGGTTCTTGGTGCTCAATAAAAAGATCCATGATTAACCAGCCTGGACAGACCGAAAATTAATTGACATCCCACTTCTCCATCCCAGGCTCGAAAAAATTGTTTTGTTTTGCTTTTGTTGTTATTTTGTTACTGGCCGAATCGTATGGAATTCAGAAGATCGGGCTTGAACAAATATATTTCTTGAAGGAAATGTTTCGTTCTATAAATTTATGGGGTATATTTTAGTGTTTTGACATATAACCGGAAGTCAGACATGAATTTGTAAACAGACTTCAAGAGGATAAAGTTGTTTTTGTTCTTTACTGCTCATTTCGTGGCTTTTCCAGAAAATTGTTTGCATCATACGAATTACCAAATGTAACAAGTGAGTACTGTGCATTTGGAGACTTCTCCAATGTCTGTATTTGTGGTAAATGCCTTTTGAGCCAAGAAGCCTCGACAGGATGTCAACTGTTGATTTTCACACGTCCATCAATCCAGTTCAAACATTCACACTTTGGTGTGCAAACGAAACATTTTCGTCGTCTCTGTCAAAAGTTACTTGTTGAAGATCGACACGCAGCAAAATGGCGAAAAGAAATGCACACAAGCGAAAAAGACTTCTCGAAATTCAGGGCGAAGAGCAGCTTGACTGCGGAATCCAGAACTAAAGAGACTCACGATCTGCGCAAAAAATGTGGTCAGGGGCCAGGATCAAGAGAACGATTCGGCCTCGAAAGTGGTTTGACGCGCGCCCCAACGACCGCCCACGAGAATGGGCCAAGGACCAAGAAACCGTGTAGTGATATCACAAACGATCAGTTGGGTATCTCAGGTGAGACTGGCCACGGTGGCGCGAATCTCTGTGTTTATTGAATGAACAGTGCTGCCACCTGTTCCGCGGTGGTTCAAATTCACAGCTGGTGTGTCATACCACACTCCTCCCCCACCAGGGGGGGGCTGGCCTCAGCCAATTAATTATATTCTAAATATTTTTATATTTAATTATTACATATATTAGACAGGGAATAGATGCTTAATATCAAAATTCTGCTATTTTGCTGAAAATTACCCAGCATCCCCTCCCCCCCATGGGGTGATCACGTGACCCCTGTGGTTTTGGTGCTCTCTCTTCTCAAAATGGCCGCTGTAGTGAGGGATATCACCTTGGAAGAAACGGAACTTCTGAGCTTTTTAAAACAAAACATCCAGCAAAAACTACACATTGAGGCAGAGAGACAGGGTCTCTCTAAGAGAGACCCCAGAGTTGTCCAAGCGGTGGTGTGCTATTTCTCTCTCGGGGCTTTGCCCAATCACTTCTTCAACCAGTTGGTGTGGCGATTGGCACACGACCAATAGGTGAGTAAAAATGCAAGTCACTCCACACCGTGCGCTTGCCGCCAAATTGGAAAGGGGACCGCCCCTTTCATCTGCGAGAGAATTAGGGACCCATTCAGGCACAAAGAATAAAATGTTTGTGTGCTGAGGTTCTCACGGGAATACAATGTTCATTGAAACGCCAGAAACCAGTTCGAAAGCCAGAAGCCTGGAGAGGAGATCCGAACATTGGAAAGATTTTCATGACGGGGTGACGGCGCCAAACGAGCTTTCGTATTGGTTCAGCCATCGCAGACCTCAAAGAAAGAATTGAAAGTGCAGTGCAGTGCAATCTGGTGTGAGGAAACAAGCATTGCTGCTTCTCACTCAATTCAATGAGGTCCTTTTCACAAGAAAATTGAGAAGTCGTGTGCAGTTGAGCATTTCAAACTTTTTTTCTGATTTTGTCCAAAATCTCGTGGTTGACGATCTCGCACTCCACACAACACTCATTTCTTCAACATCCAAGCTGTCAGTTTTGAAGCCAACCAAGTGTTTCCGGCAGCTTTGTTCCATTGTTTTGCATGCCGCCAACAAACATCGTGTCATGTGGTGTCAAGCTTACATATTTGGGGAGGTCATTGCGACAAGATCTCTGTCATCTCAACAGAGCAGCCAGTTTCCTGTTGGAATATTTTTATTTGGAATGCGATTTTGTTGTGACTTTACGAATAACATCGTTAATTGTTTGGTGGTATTTTCTGTCTTTGTGCTGCAAGGGATTGTTTCTCGGACCACTCTTGTCCGTTGTTCGGTTGGACGGGTGTCAAGTTGGCAAAGTAGGACCTCGTTTTGGCGAACGAGTTGTTCTGCCAATGGGATTGTGAGAAGTGTTCTCGGTTAACCTCTGTTTGGTGAAGGGCAGGATTTGCTTTCGACGCATCGACGAAAATGTGGGTGATTCCTGCTCATTTGTTGGTGAAGGTTGACAGACATTCATTGCACAATGGTGCACAATTTGTTGTAGTTTCGAAAGTTGTCTGTAGCATCGTTTTGTGCGACATGGCGAAACCACGACAGCTTCGTTTTTCATGAACTCACGTTCCGAAAAACAGACAACAGTGCTCAGATTTTGGATGTCGAAGGCCTTCAGGGAATATTTTCAAGTTGTGGAGATTGTGAATATGGCAGTCGGATGTTGAGGATTTGGCTTGTTTCTTATGCACATAGCTCAAAGGACAAAATACATTTCGTGAATGTCGTTGCATAAAGTTGCTTTTGTCATTGTTGCGACACAAATTGTGGCACACATCTGTGTAATTTGACGCATGCAAAGGAAACCGGAAGCATTGTAGGAACAACGTTGTGTGTGACGTCGACTTGAAATAGAATACATATCCAGTATGCGTATTTCCTTTCGTTTTCATAGCACGGTGTAGGTTGGCACGGAACGTGAGAAAGCAGTGACGGCCATGGCCATGGCGACAGGAGACGTATCCACTTTGGTCTTCCTGATTTGTGCGCTGTGTGTTCTGGATGTGAAGCCGACGGAATTGAAGGCAGGCGCAGCGAACGTTTGCCAACACTCTGAAACGTGAGTACAGCTTTCGTATCGTTTCCTTGATTTTGGAACTGAGATGTTCCTTGAGTCAAATCTCGTCACTCGGAGATTCGGAGATCAAAGTGGGCGGACCGGTGTCTCGCTGTTCTTGATCCAGCTGGCGAGCCTGTGTTGGGTACCTGGACCTGCTGGGCCCGTCCTACTCCCCCCCCCCCGGGAATCCCCCCCTTCGGAACCACCTCACACAAGGCAGGTCCCACTGCCTCCGTGCCTGTACGTGACGTGTTGTCACAGGCACCAGAGATCGCGCTCATTGATCTCTGATCTTTTGTTGCCAAGCTTCCGTAAAAATGTGAAAACTTTTGATGTGTTGTGTGGCACGTTATATGAGTACGTGGGAAAAATTTATGCAGATTTCGGCAAAACCAGTGTCCGGGTTTTCGAAGAAAAACAAACGAAAGGATGTGTCTGCGGGTTGTGAATGCACGAGGACAGTGAAAGAAAATTTGTTTCAAACCAAACAAAACCAGTGTCCTACTCCACTTGCCGAATTTTGAACTTTGCATTCCAGTTATTCGGAGCCGTTCCAAGCGACGTATCGGAAGGCGGTGCGGGCCAAAACGAACACGTGGTGCCTCGCGTGGCCGCCGAGGTGCACCAAGTGGGTGTAAGTATCGCGTCGCTTGATGGCAGCTTGCGAAGTGTTCCTGGTTCGTTGTCAGGAAGGTATTTGTTTTGGTGTTTTGATCTCATTGTTCAAAATGGATGTCACGAGAGTCTCAACAGACAAAAGCGCCTTTGGCCAGTGATGTTGCAGGAGGAATCGCATTCCTGTTCCATGCAGTGTAGCATCACTGGTGCGTCCGTGAACATTGCTCGCCTGTGTGATTTGTGTTGCGCTCTGAAGCCTTTTGTGCTCCTCTTTTCAGGACAAAATACGTGATAGGGTTTCGAACTGAATACAGAACCAAAGTGAGGCAGGTGTTCAAGTGCTGCGCTGGGTTCGCGCAGAGTGGCTCCAGGTGCATCGGTGAGTCTTTCTCATCAGCGAGTCCTCCCTCTTCGCCGCTGGGTTCATTTGAAGAGGGGGTTCGTATTCAGTTTGGGAACCAATTCACTGACTGTGTTTCACCCATTGATGTGTTTTGCGCTTGTAGCTGTGTGTCCTGAAGGATGTGTGCACGGGAGATGCACAGCACCGGGCGAGTGTCGCTGCAATTCGGGATACAGTGGAAAAGACTGTTCCTCAAGTAAGTACAACGTTTTGTCAACTCTTTGGTGGGCTTGTTCTACCCAACTCCGACAGGGTGGATTTTATGTGCTTGTGCGCCTGTGTCCTCTGGCAGATCAGGGACTTGGGGGGGGGGGCTTTCTTGGTGCCGACTCTCGTCAGACCCGTGTTGAAATGTGCCGCCTGACGTGTGCCTCGGTTTCGTTGGGGGCTTTGCAGGAAGTAGGCAACGTAGGACGATACAGTGTTTCTCAGGAATACCGAAGTGGGCTGACTTCGCTTTCAGATTGTCCTGAGGGGCGCTGGGGTCCTGACTGCTCACGGTCGTGTGAGTGTGAACATGGACACTGCGATCCAATCACTGGATACTGCACTTGCAGCCCAGGTGGGTTCTGTCTTTCGTGGATGTCAGGTCGAACGCAAATTGGGAACAAATGACGCCACTGCGAAGGCATGTCGAAAAGTGTGGCTGTTGTGAAAAAGATTCGTCCATGTTGCAGCTTTCATTCCATGGAAACTTCTTTGCCATGCAGAAGTAGTTCCTTGGATCACAGAACTCTTCCGTTCACCAGGTTACCACGGGTCTCGGTGTGACCAGATGTGCCCGGTCGGGACGTACGGGCTCAACTGTGAGCGCGCATGCGCGTGCATCAACCACGGCTCCTGCAACCACATCAACGGCCGCTGCACCTGCCAGCCTGGATTCAAGGGACCACTGTAAGTTGCAGCAACGTCAGGCACTGACTCCCCTTGTCATTTTGGTGCGTGAGGCCCTTCCATGGGCAGGTCTTCCAGCAGGTGGTGAGCTTTGCCGTGAGGGTCTTGCTTCAGACCGCTTGTTGTGCCAATTCGGTACAAATGTCACCACAGCTAAAACCTGTCTTGTTGCCAGGTGCGAGTTGATGTGTCCAGAGGGGAGTCATGGCGTCGGGTGCTCGGAGAACTGCAAGTGTCAGAACGGCGCGTCGTGTAGCCACAGAGACGGCTCCTGCAGCTGCACACCCGGCTGGACCGTGAGTTCCACTCAACAGCTGCCTCCACCTGCCGTGTCGTCTGCTTGTCCAAAGAAGATCTGGCAACACCAGCTGGAAGAAAACGAGAAGCCCTGGCACTGGCACGAAAAACATGCTGTCAAAACATCTGAAATTTATCTGCGCAAATTTCAGGGTGCCGTTTGCGCCAACAAGTGCCGCGTTGGGAAATACGGACACGGGTGTCGGTTGAGCTGTGAGTGTTACAACAACGCGACGTGCGACCACGTCACCGGTACCTGCACCTGTCAACCTGGCTTCAAGGGACTCAGGTACCGTGCAACTGTTGAACTTCTTGCGCGAACAAATTCTAATCGAAAAGATTTCACCAACAAGATCTGCGATGATACTTTCGAGTCAACTGGAGTGGTGACAGTTGATTTCTCATCGTAGGTGTGAGGAGCAGTGTCCTCCTGATACATACGGGGACATGTGTCTGAAACACTGTCGGTGTTACAACGGCGCCACCTGCCGTCAGCGCGACGGGAAGTGTCTCTGCCCGCCCGGGTTCATCGGTCGGGCGTGCGAACAAAGAGGTGAGTGGCTGCTCAAGGATGACGTCACAACCTGATCAAAATACCTTGCGTCGATCATCTGTTTCTGCCAACCACAGAAAACAGCTTATTTCTCGATGCACATTTGCGTTTTCCTTGCATTCGCTGCACATCTTTGCCGTAATTCACTTCATGAGTTCCCTGATTATGTGATTTCATCAATTCCATGACACTTGCTGACCACTCCCTTGCGCTTTTGTCGCTTTCTGGTGCAGTACTGAGTAAGTTGAGACCTTTGCTCGTCCTCGCAGTTGAAGACCTTCAAATCCGTTTTGTCTCGTTTCTGTGTCTGTTGTGTAGTGACGAGTCGCGTTGTTCGCTTGTCAGTTGGAATTATCGCGGCGTCTGACTTGCGCAAACTTTATCTCCATTGTCAACATTTACACGTTTTGTTTGGTTCTGGTAGATGTGATTCATGTAAGAGTGTTCGTTTTTGAAACAAGTCAGGTGCTGGGAGTCTAACTTCAATAGAATAGCGCTGTGATAGAATAGATCTTGTTAGTGGACTTCACACACAAGGAAAGACTTGTTGTTGTGTGCCTCCCCTCACTCTTTGGTTTCTTTCAGCTTGTGCTGCTGACAAGTTCGGTCGAGACTGCGAGAGCACGTGTCCTTGCTACATGAGCAACACTCAGAGGTGAGATTCCCACTGCTGCGCAACACCAGAGGGCTTGGCAACAAGACATAACAATGTTGTGTGGCGAACTTGTCTGTCTGTCGTATCTGTCAACATAATGGCAAGATGTCAGTGGTTTGAAACATTGATTGCGCGATCCAGAATGGAGGTTGGGGCCTACGGAGTTGACCCGGAGCGCAAGGTTCACCCGGAGAAAATGAAAATGCTCAAGTCAAACTTGGCGGCACAAAATGAGGAGCAAGTGTTGATTGTAGGTCCGGGTTTCAGTGTTGCATGATTCCTTGCCACTGTATTTCAGCTGCCACCCGTTCACCGGGCAATGCGAATGTCTGCCCGGGTGGGACCTGCCTCACTGCGACGTGCCGTGCCCGGCTCCGTTTTACGGCGAGCGCTGCGAGAAAATGTGCGACTGCGACTGGAGTGACGGAGCTCAGTGCAGCCCGGTGGTCGGAACGTGCTTGTGTCCCAGGGGATACCTGGGTGAGAGGTGAGCGGAAGCTCCGTGCGGTCGTGGCGGTTTGGATTCACACACACATACACATACACACACACATACACACCAGCACCACCACCACTGCTACCACAACCATCACCACTACCACCACAAACCAAAAACATACGAACACCAACAACAACACGCAAACACCACCACCAACAGTGGCCACGCGCCACTGCCACTGAAACATAATACACACACACACACACACACACACACACACACACACACAATTTTCCTGTTTTACAATGTTTTCTCCAGATGCGACAAGAAGTGTCCGGAAGGAACCTTCGGAACAAACTGTTCACAGGAGTGTTACTGCGAGAACAACGCCACGTGTCATCACACGGATGGACGTTGCATCTGCCCACCAGGTAGATATACTGGAAAAACATTTATCTCAGGGTCCAAAAGAAGTTGTGGATTCTGTCACGAACAGAATCCGCTTTGCTCATTTCCCACCAAATTTTGTGCAGGAAAATGCTCTTTCATTCAGTCACGTTTCTGTTATTTTCTTACATGAAGAATTGAGTCACAGAATGAGATGTCGTTTTCGGTTGTGCAGGTCTGCAGGGCGTGCTGTGTAACCTTCCGTGCATGAACGGTACGTTCGGCCCGCAGTGCAACGAGACGTGTCGCTGCGTCCACGGCAGCTGCCACCCTGTGACGGGCGAGTGCACCTGCGACTTGGGCTACGTCGGCGAACTCTGCAACCAACCCTGTCAGGTCAGTGCTGAACCTGAATTCCCTCCCTGCAGGTCCAAGTGCAGAGAGTGTTTTTGTCAACACGAAAATCACACATGGAAATGATTTTTTTGGTGCTCCCGCTTGGTTCGTGACAGCCACCAGTGTCAAACTTCGTTGTCGTTCACAGCGCCTGTGTGATTTGCTTTTCTTCAGGACGGGAAGTATGGGCTAGAGTGCGAGCAGCTGTGTCACTGCAACAAAACGAACGTGGCGCACTGTGACCACGTGACTGGGCAGTGCGTCTGCAAGCCGGGATGGCACGGTGAGTACACCAGAATTCGATCGTGCGTCACAGGAGTGAAGAGTTCTGCTCCGATTTCGTTTCTTTCTGCACGAAAAATGTTGCAACTGTCGATGATACTTGACACCCACCAGAATTCGATCGTGCGTCACAGGAGTGAAGAGTTCTGCTCCGATTTCGTTTCTTTCTGCACGAAAAATGTTGCAACTGTCGATGATACTTGACACCCAAAGAGGCTGATAGATCTAATCTCTCAGCATGTCTGCGTTTGTTGGAGCAGAGAATCATTGTGGTGCACAAAAGACATCTTTGTCCATAGCTTTCATTGAAGTGTGTTGGTAAACTTTCAGGGATGCACTGCGACAACCTGTGCGAAGACGGGCAGTACGGGGCGGGATGCGAACACTCGTGTGTGTGTGAGCACAACGGCACGTGTGACCCCGTGTCGGGACTGTGCCAGTGCTCCCCCGGATGGGCCCAGCCGAGCTGTGCACAGCGTGAGTATCAAAAACGCACCCGCACCGAAGCATGTCCCTTTGTTTTTGCCTGGTGTGTCCAAAATCTCTTTTGTTGGGGATTGTGCTTTTACCCTGTGCAACGGTGCATCTGGTAAATACATTGGAACAAACGTTGTGAATCGCTTTCTTCCAGCCTGTCCCGCTGGTTACTGGGGGCGGCAGTGTTCGCTGCGGTGCCCGACCTGTATCCATGGCGACCAGGTGTGCCACCCGGTCACCGGTCACTGTCCATGCGCTCCCGGATACAGAGGCATCAAGTGCGACCAGGGTGAGTGTTTCAAACCAAGATGAGGTGGTCGGCGCTTGAAGAAAATCAATTTGAGAAAGTTGAGTGCCAAAACCAAATTTGGCAGTCTGACGACGTTTGGTTTTTCGGAAGCAGAGAACTGTTTGGTTTGAGACTTCCATCTCGTCTCTTTCAGTGTGTTCCCAAGGAACGTACGGATTGAACTGCCAGGAGCAGTGTCAGTGTGAGAACGGAGCCAACTGTATGCCGGTGACGGGCGCGTGCGTCTGCATACCCGGTTACCATGGCAAACACTGCGAGTTCGCGTGTAGCAACGACACGTACGGCGTCGGCTGCGCAGAGCAGTGTCAGTGCGAAAACTCCGACCGGTGCAGGAAAAACGACGGATTCTGCTACTGCAAACCGGGCTTCATGGGCACGTTTTGTTCAGAAGGTGAGAAGACGTGTGGGTGGTGAGGATTTTGCAGGAAAAAGAAACAGCTGGAAATGGCGATTGTTATGGACACACAGATTGGTTGACCTGAGCTTGGGGGGACACGCTGGAAAGGCTTGGTCGTCTGGGAGTCGATGTTTCCCAGCGACTTGTTGACAGCACAGTACAGTTCATCGTGGTGATTCTCTCATGTAGATCCTTTTTGTGTCAATAAGAATTGTTTTCCTTGTGTGATAGACTGCCTTCTCAGTTGTGCCAAAATGTCTTTTTGATGTTCGTAGCGTGTCAGCCGGGTATGTACGGAGACGGTTGCGTGCACGACTGCGACTGTATCAACACGGAAGGCTGTCACCACGTGACCGGAGAGTGCAAATGTCTCTCTGGATACGACGGCGACCGGTGTGAAAAGCGTGAGTGCTGTTTGTTTGTTCGCCCTTGTTGACACCACATTTCAAGCTGAAGTTACACCAATTTCTGGTACACGTCAGACCCAACAAACCACTGGGCAGCACCATTTGAATTTGAACGTTGTGCTGCCGCAGGGTGCGAGGACGGAACGTGGGGACCCGGATGCCAGGAGCGCTGCGAGTGTCTCAACAACGCCACGTGCAACGTGAAGACCGGAGTGTGCGAGTGTCTGGCCGGCTGGGAGGGACTCAAATGCGAATACAGTGCGTAGATCTCTGCATGTCACATCAAATAAGTGCCGGTGGCGTTTCGTTCGCATTTGGAATTGGGTGTGGAGGACACACAGCTTTCGTGAGCTTTTCGTGGTCAAGGCTGACCAATATGAGGGGTGGAAGGTGATTGCATGATGTTACTAAACACTGCAAAGATGGTGTGAGGTTCTTGTTGACAGGAAAAAGAACTTGAATCTATTTTCAGCGTGCACTCCCGGGACGTTTGGTAAAAACTGTGCGTTTGCCTGCAACTGTTACGAGGATCAAACGTGCGATCCAGTCAAGGGTTGCCTCGGTTAGTGTCATCCTGGCATTTGTAAATATAATGGTAAAGTCAGTTCCACCTGTTCGACGCCACAAACGTCTGGTCTGGACCCCTGAACTTGCATGGGTGCTGAGGGACGATCCAACAATAACACACCACCAAAAACGTCTTCAGAGTACACAAAATTAGCGCTTCGACAATCATCGCCAATGTCATCTCTCAAAACCTTGAAGTGGGACACAGTTGTTCCGTCTTCATGTTGATATCATGTGTTCGGAAAAGGTGGTCACGTGCGCGAGCACCACAAGGTGGCGCCCCCTCCGGCGGTGGCGTTCAACGAGGCCGACCCGAAGCTGCCGCGCGACATCGTGGCCGGCGTGCTGACGGCGTTTCTGCTGCTGCTGCTCGTCATCGTGTGCCTCGCGCTCGCGCTCTACTGGAGACACCGCTTCATCAGCCTCAAGGAGGCCACCGAGCCGTCCGTCTACTTCAGGAGCAATGCGCCGCTCGGTGAGCACAACCAATAGGAGTTTCTTCCTCCAGTCAGCAGTGTTTGAGCTCGTCGTTATCGCAGGCTTGGTGTAATCTGTGTGTGTGTGTGTGTGTGTGTGTGTGTGTGTGTGTGTGTGTGTATGTGTGTGTGTGTGAGTGCAGTTGAGTTCCCCGGGAGGGGGCAAGTGCACCTGCAATTACCTGCAACCTGTTTTTGATTGTGAATTCTCCCTATCTAGAGTACGAAACGTCTGTTTGCGATTTGTTTCTGTGACATTCAGAAAAGTGTCTTCCGATTGTGTTGGTTGAAGGGGGGGGGGGGCTAAACGAGTGGTTTGTGCTCCCCTGGGTTGAAACGCTTCGATATTCCAAAACCATTTGGGTCAAACTTGTCCGTTATCGCGTTTGACTAGTCGCTCCAAACTGCGCTGTTTCCTGCCTCTTGTGCCTCGAAAGTTCCTCAAACTTCATTCTCACACCACCCGTAGGCACCGCAGACAACTTCGACAACCCGCTGTACGAGCGGGAGACGCAGCCGACGCTCAATAACCTGGGTCCCGGCGCGACGGGCGCCCTCCAGGTCATCAACAACCTGCGCCCCGAAAAGGACGCCGTCAACTTGGCGCACGCCAAGCTGGGTGAGTTCGAAACCATTCCGTTTTGAGTCGCGAACCTCACTGAGGGAACAACAGCTCAGGCCAAAGATGTTTGGCCAGAGATGATAACATCGCGAGTTGAACTTGTCAAAATGTCAACCTTCGTCATTTGCAGGCGTTTCGGGCGAGGGGTATGGCGCTCTGGGACAGAGCGAAGCCGCGTGTGCTGCTGACACCAAGGCGTCGTCCCTGGAGACGGCGGCGTCGACCGCAGCGGCCGCCGCGCACTCCCCAGGCGCTGCAGGTGACGTCAATATCAACACGCCTGCCGCCGCTGCTGCATGTAAACCCGTCAATGTGAACGGTAAATAGATTTACGGCTTGCGCCTCTTCTCCGTCACTGAATCACCGTTTGCCGCGGGGACTTTTGCGACGAGAAGGATTTTCAAAATTGTGACCACACCGCTGCCAAAAATGTTGCCAACACAAAAAGGATAAGGACTAGAGTGAAGAGAATGGCTGTTGACTTTCAAGGCTTCAAGGCTTGGTTGGATTTCTAAGTCCGGGTCACAGGCTTCACTGCATCGCACCATTGCCATTGTCTGTTGGAACATATTCAGGGTGGTTCAAATCTCACGCTTGAACGGCTTGATTGTGTTTGTGCAAACAGAGCTGGAGACAGATGAAGACTTTACCCGCAAAGTCGCGGAGAAACGTCCGTTGTTAGATTGGAGAGGTAACAGCAAGAGTCAGATGTGTGCTTCAGTAGAGTAGCTGCTGCGTAGTTGTTGCATCTGTCGCTGTGGAGCTGATCAAGATGTTGCACCGTTTACCATCTGCTCGTTTGTGCAGCACTTTTGCCTTCATTTTATCTTTTTCTTTCTGAGAGTCAATTGCTGTATTCTCTACTTGTTAACACGATTTGAATTCATCTGCATTTCAATTTAGTGCTTTCTTTTTGTCTTCTTTGTGTTCACAAACTAAATTCTTGTTTTTGTTCGCCCAGCAAGGGAGGCCAAAACATTTTGGAAGGAACAAAATCACCTCAGAAAACTTGAACCCCCAAAAACGTGGTTGATTCCCTGCCCCAACAAGAAAAGTGTTCGAGTACAAAACGAAATATGTTTGACCAACTGTTACAACAACGCGTTGTGAATCTAAGGTGGCTACTGCTGCCAGGGCCATTTGGGGCGCGTATCTGCACTGACTGGTCTTGTTGGAAAATTTCATGTGTGGAGACAAATGTCCCGACGTGGAAAGAAATCCCTGAAACAGACAACTCATTGGTTGCGTGCTTGATTTAGACTTCTACCCTTTTGACAGAGTTCGGCAGTCAGAAGAACGCAGAGCCTTACTACGCAAGTCCCAGTTCCAATGAGCAGATCAACTTGAAGAAACTCAACGTGGACCTCTCCAGCAAAAACAAGTGAGCAGTCCGTTGCTTCTGTGAGGACCTCTGTGCAAGTGAAATCGTGGACTTGTTGGATCCGCAGGGTCTCAGTGTAATTGCGTGCGCGCGGTCGCGGTCGAGTGTTCGTCTTGGATGATTGACAGTTCTCCCTGAAGGTACAAGCCGCTGAATAGCGAAGAGGACGAGGACGCCGACGGTCACTACGCCACCATCGGCGGCGTCGGCGTCGCGGCGGCGCGGGACCGACCCGACTCGCCCGGCACGGAGCCGCTGTATGAGAACGCCGCCGACCCCGCGCCTGACCGTCAGAATCTGCTGAACACCAACCGCGAGACAGGCGCGCGTGAGTACCAATGCCGAATGTTGTGAGTTTGTGAGCGGTGCACTGTGGAGCAAGTTGAGCTGTTCGCGTTGTCTTGTCTTGCTCAGTTTGCCCTTCGTAGAGATGCTGCAAATTTCCTGCGTGACAAGAAACTGATAATTTCGAGCGAGGCTCTTCAGCGGGATTTGCAGCGATGGAACAATCAAGTGAACGTCTCCACGCTTTTGTGCTCATTTGGAGCTGTGCAATCTTTTCTCGTGTCTGCAGTGCCGGATCCAGTGTACGACATTCCCCAGCCGGTGGTTCCTCCGCTCCCAACACGCACCCGCTTCGCCAATTTGCAGTCGCCGTCAGCCAGCACTCCCCCGGGCTTCGAGACCAGCCAATCACGTCTCGCCATCGCCCTCTCACCAACCACTCACAACGCTCTCTCCCCGACTGCCCACAGCCCAGGCGCTACTTCCCCAGGGCTGTCAAATGAAACTCGGCTCAGTGTCAACTTGTCTTCCAAAAACGAGAACACAAATGAAGCTTGAACAAAACAGCATTTGACAAGTAGCGTACATTTTTACGTTGCCAAAATAGTTCCGGGGTTCGGGAGTAAACTGGTAATCTCATAGATGTCACTCAGTGCTGTTGACAATTTGAAAAGCATTGAAACAACTCTCCACTCATCCACTCGAGAATCTTCCTGAACATCCACAGCATTGTGACATTCTCAAGCACTCCTTCACTTTTCTTGTGAACTTGCATGTACATTTTATGCAATTGTTTCTGAACTCAGTATTTGTGGCTGGTCTAACTGTTTTATTGTAAAGATAACTTTTGTATCAAAGAAGGTTTCATACAATTTACAAGTTTGTTTGAATGCGAGAATGTGTCGGGTATGTGTGTTTACAAAGCAATGCGTACAGCTAAGCGAAACCAAAGTATGAAGCAGCGTAATTGTGTCACTGCCAGTCCCTAGTGCTCATTGTTGTCAATGTTTTCATTTGTTGATATCTGGAGCAATACACGCACCATTGTGCGGTAGTTCGTGAAAACTTTCTGAAAGTTGTCATGAGTTGTGTGCCAAAAGAAGGTTTGCGAAATTCATGTTCCGTAGTGTTGAATTGTGAAAATTTGCGTTTCGCTGTTCATAGACACTGGTGCGTTGTTGCTCCGCTTTCAATTTTTGTGTCGGAGACAAAATACCCAAGAGTTGCGCGACAATCATAGACGCCCTTGTATTGATTTATTGTTGCTCAAAGTAGTGCATCTTCTGTTGTGAACACAGAATTGGTTGCATTGTGATATTCTGGGTGTTTAGTCATTGTGTGAGCAGTATTCGCAGCGCCAGTGTGAGTCGCGAGACTGATAGATGTTCGTGCAAGTGATTTTGAAGTATTCTGGATGTTTGCGACCTCTTTTCGGCTGAAATTGATTGAAGTCACAATTTAGCTCGTCCAAGCGCTTGGGTTCGACAGCACGCAGGTTGTTGGTGTCTTTTGTGTCTTGTTTCCAAGAAGAAAGAACCACAGCGCGCACGAACAGGGGTGTGTCTGAGGTGTCCAAGCAAAACAAATGAAAGCAAATATAAATTTTGGGGGGAAGGATCCAGGCCCACTCTGATTGCTGACAAAATTTTCAGCCAGAGTGTGAACGTGTCCAGGGTTTGGGGGCGGCAGGGGAAGGCACTGCCACACTGCTGATTGCTCACACTGAAGAGTTGGCTGCATTTTGACCGTTTCATTCTTGGGGGTTCCACTGTTGTCAAGACTTCTGCATGTTTTTCACAGCCAGCTTGTGAAACTTAACTTTACACCTGGGGGGAGTCCCTCCAACCTTGTTGCACGAGCGGTTGTGCACACCTTTGTGAACAGCGTGACAGCCCAACGAAGCTTCGCGGTCGGCGTTTGTCAAAAAATAGGGGTACCAGGGGTTACAAAGTTCCACCAAACTTTGTGAGAGACGCGAGAACGCCGCGTTGCGCAATTTCGCACAATTTTCCAATGTTTTTCCCCGTCAAGTCAGTTCCAAGTCTGGATTGTGTTGTCAAAATTTTCGGGAAAACCAAAACTAAATCTGGACACCCAAATTGGGGTTTCTCAGCCATTTCGGTGGTTCAGTGCTTCTTTATTGGCTTCAGCACTCGAACATATGGAATGGAAAACAAGTGCCAAAACCACATGAGGTTTGAGCGCAAATTTCTGAGATTATGTGACCGCATGCGTTTTGTGCTGAACCAGAAAATAATAAAGAGCTCGCATCTGAAACTCGTCATTTTCATTCAGTCTTGGGGGATTTTTTGAAAAGCAGAAGTGATTGAAATAAATTGTGTGAAACATACTCGCTCACTTTTGTCTTGGCGGAGATTGAGAAAAACAGCATCCCTGTCGAAGGCCTACGATCATTGAAGGTCTGGAATCATCAAGGCCATTGGAGCTGGTTCAGGGCTCGAATGACTCATCATTGCACACATCAACAAAATCGATCTTTACATTTCAATCAGTTTTATTGCATGAAAATGCACAAAATACTACTTTTGAAATGCGTGACATTTACACTTTCAAAACACTCACCATACGAGAACGGTACATCCACGTGACTCATTGTGACCACACGACAAATTCAAGACGGTGGGTCAAAACCAACAATACAAACTCTGGTTGATCAAAATAACAGAGCCGACAAAAACAATTCTGGTTGGTCAAAAAAATGAAAAGCTGAAAAACAGCAGAAATTCATTTTCAATTTTTGACACGATTTACTTCAAGGAAAATGTAAGTTGGAAACATTCTGCAAGGAAATCGATGACGCTGTACAAGTCTAAAAACGCGAGTTCATCTTTGCAGACACTTCCGGCAAAAAAATCCCATTCTTGTCTTTGCAAGACGGCTGAGAACAATTTTAGACAGAACTGGTCTGGGAAATCAGATCCAAGTGCCTGCATCTCGGTTTTGGCCTGAACAAAGAAATACACCACAATTTCCACACACTGCACTCAGTCAGAAATGTTCAACTCGAACACAGAAGCACAGTCAACTCGAGCGAAACAAAATCGGGAGAGGCAGGTGCCCGTCCCGCACAGGACACGAAGTTTGTTTTCACGCAGTCTGATTTCCACTCACTTGCGCAGACTATTGTAGACCCCCTCAACCCAGGTCTACATGGCGAAGAAACTGGAAACGTGACCGAGACACCGACAGGAACGACAGTGACTGGCCCTCGTTGCCACAAATGAACGTCAGACTGTTGAGCAGCAGTTTCGTTTGGAACATTTCCTCCACACAAAGACTTCCCGTCGTGAGTGTCTCTCAATCACGATGTAGACTTTGGATGATTTTTGGTCACAGCTTCGTGTGTCTCTTTGTCAACCCGAATCTTGAGATCCTCTTTGTGAAAATTATCACGCAAGTTGATGTGAATGTCCAGTTTTTTAGAACTGAGTTCTTGCGGCCACAACATCGGAGCTTGCAAGCGAACACCCCTTCTTGATGGTTTTTGATTCTGTACAACTCGACCCCCTCCCCCTAACTGCTAACTTCGTTTTTCTCCAACGGAACTGTTTCTAATCTCATTCATCATCTCCAGGAGCGAAATGCTCTTCCTCCTATGACAAACTCACGAAATGCAACACAAACACAAAACATCTCCATCTCTCATAATGCTGCACTAACTAATATAAATAGAGAAACCGTTTCAAGTAGAGGCACTTGCAAAATGGGCACAAGTGCTTGTACAAATAGCAAGTCATCACGAAGGAAATGTTTGAGTTCGATTTCACATCGTAACGTCCACTCTCTCCGAAGTCGGAGACAAGCCTGTCTTGTCAAAGTTTGGAACGTTGTTGTTGCTCCATTACGAATCGACAACTGCTATTTTCGAAGCCATAAAGTGCCAGTTTTGCCAGTAGAAGTAATGAACATTTGTAGTCGATGATTGCTTTGATTTCAGACGCCGTCAGGACATCCAAGAGGCTTTGGCTCCCACCTTCACAAACCAGAAACATCCCCACTGGTTTCTGGCATTTCAAATGCATTTTTCTGTCACACACCACTCGCCCCCTGCAGCAGCCCCGTGTGCGCCGAGTTCTCCGCGATCTGGATCCGCCGCTCCTCACACTCGCAGGATCTCGAGGCAGCTGTTGTAACAGATGGCGATCCAGTCGGGCTGTGTCGAGGACCACTGGATTTGGTTGATCTCGCCTCCAGCCGTGTAGGCCAGGATCGGGTCCTCGATGGCACGTGGCATCTGCTGGATGTCCCAGATCAGCGCCTGGTGGTCGTCCGCTGCAAGAGTAGAGCAAACGATATTCCAAAAGTTTGTTGCATTGCAGCAACTCTTCTGTGGTATGAGGGGGAATCCAATTCTGCCTTTCGCGATCTGATTACGACACCAGTGAATTTCAATGGTATCTGATCAGGTCCCCCTCGCATGCTCGAGGTAGCCATGCCCGAGTAACCGAAGCTGGAACTGATCGATACGACGTGTGGTCACGTCTGATGTCTCGTGTCTTGTGCAACAAACTATCAACCCCAAGAAAATGCTCCAAACAGCGGCAACAAGGCCAAAGCATGACGTACCTGCTGTGCAGACGTGACAGCTCGAGTGCGGCGCCCACGCGATGCTGTTGACGCACGAGCGGTGGTTGTTGAGACGCGCAACGGGCGTACAGGGCACGCGCACGTCCAAAATTATCACCTGAGCAACAGGAGAAATCGCTCAAATCAGGTTTCAGTCACCAATTTGGGACGCAAATGCTTCACTTCAACGTTCAAACTGCGCTGTCTGCACTCACCTCCATGGCGTCCATGGCCATAGTGGCGAGGTAGTTGGGGTCCTGCTTGTTCCAGGCGAGGCGCAGCAGCGGGTTGTGCTGCGGATCCTCGTAGATGATGGTACTGTGCTCCAGGTGCCGCAGATCGAACATCCGCACCGACCCGTCCGCTCCTGCCAACATCCGCGAGTCAGCATTGAGAAAGGACTTCTTTACCCCTTCTCCCCTGTCCGGCAAAAACTGCAATCCCAGAACTGCAGAGACTGAGCTTACCGACGCTGGCAAACATGTCGCGGCCTCCTCCGGCGCGGCTGAAGGCGATGTCGTACACCTCCTTGTCGTGCGCGATCAACTGGGTCTTCACGTGACCTTGAACGAGGTTCACTCGTCCCAACACCTGCCCAGTCTGGAAAAGAAGCAGTCACGTTGTCCTTTCTCCACGCGAAAGATTCAGCCGAGCAATCGTACATTTGAGCTGTCGTGAAGCTCACACTCGTCCTCAAGACACAGCACAGGTAACTCACCTCCAAACCCCAGATCGTGCACGTGGTATCAATGCTGGACGTTCCAAGCAGGTTCGGGTCGATTTCGTTCCAATCGAACGACGTCAGTGGGGCGCAGAAATCAGAATTCTTGTTCTGAAAGGGAATTGGATTGGAATTCAATATCTGTTTTGCGTACGTTGGTTTGGTGCTGTGTTCGCAATTCTCTTGTTGGAACACTGAAACCTGTCCCATTCGCCAAGGAGTGAGAAGCTGTTGACTTACATTGTTCAGCAGACACTCCAATCGTGTTTCGGACTCTCCCGCTCGCCACACTCGCAAGTAGTCACCGCTGGTAGCCAGCAAATCGGGAAAAACACCCTTCTGAAAAGGCAATTTTCATTCCTATTGCTTTGTTTTTTCGTCTTTTGCACTGAAAAACAAATGTTCAAAAGTTCCGAGCGTACGCTGAACGTTTCGACATTTTCTGCTAATTTTCCACAAAAAGGATCTGCTACTCACGTTGTCTGGGATCCACATGATTTTGGTGGTTGGGTACGGATGGTCAAATGTACTCCGGCACATGAAATCTGACGTTTCCTCGTCCAGACTCACTATTTGGACCTGGAAAACCATTTGTTTCATTGCATCTCGGCGGACAGAAGCGACACCGAAATGAATTTTATGACAGAAAAGGTGAAGGTGCTTCACACCAACGTGCGTTTCTGTTTCTGGGAATGAATCGCAAAGCCTGAAAGGCATAAAACGTGCAAATGTGGCGTCTCCACAAAAAGCTAGAAGCTCGGGGCAAATTGTTCTTTGTGAATTGTGTTTGACAAATCGCGGTGACTGCTGTGAGACGCTGTGGGGAAGTTTCAATTCCGGAGAAAAACCCATTATCCCATCAGCAAACAATAAACTTCGTTTACACCCCATTAGTGCTCATTGGAAAATCGATATCTGGCACACGACCCTGGACCGACACAAAAGGTCTTGTTTGTTTTCACCGCCAGTTTCCAGTTCACCTCCATTAACATTTCTCTGCATTGCGGTTTCAACGAGCACAAAGCATTTCGATCTCACCTTGTTGTTGTATTCCTCGACAAAGCTGCCCAGGGCGAGGCGGAATCGCTTGTCTGGTCGGATACTCCAGTTCATGCTGTAGACGGTCCATGGCGCCTCGTACTTGTAGATTTCTTTCCTTTTTCCCGGAGGAGGGGCTGACGAGCCAGCCCCATGCACGACCGCCATCCTATTCATCGAGACGGCTCGGTGTGCAAGTGGCTAGAAAATCTACGCCCACTTCGAATTTGCCGTCTGTCCGCCCGTTTCCAGACCTATCTGGTCTACAGTTCATGTGCTTGAGTGTCTTCAAGGCGGAATCTACGCCCTCGAGTCAATCCATTGCAAACCTTCCGCACTGCAAACCTCGTGCAGGGTTTAATTTCCGTGTCTGTGGCGAAAACTCCAACGATGATGACAAAACCTGCAGCAGCAAAACAAACAGTTTGAATGGCCCAAAAACTGCAAATCTCATTTGTGCACAATTTGATCGCCTCCGATCTTTCTACACCTTCACCAGTCGACTCAACAAAAGATCAGTTTTTTTCAGTTCAAGTGAAGATCGACGCTGTGGTGTTAACTCACGTGATTCACCTGTAAACAGTGAACAAACGATTCGGCCGAAAACAATCCAACATGGCGACGGATTTCAGGCGCGTCTACTGCCACTGCATTGACGCGTGTATTGCAATCAGATTAGTGGCGCAGCTTTTGTTGTTTTCTTAAGTTTATTGCAAGCAGCACCCAGAAGTATGATGAAAACAAGTCCTCTCGTAGGTTGTTTGAGCTTTTGCCGCCCATCCTGACTTTGCGCTGTCCCACAAATTGGACTCCATTTTTCTTTGCTTCTGGGTGGGTAGGTGGGTCGCTCGGAGTGACAAAATTGTGAATTTTTTCCACCCAAATTTTGTCCTGCAGTCTATTCCAAACACCAGAGGAGTGCCGCATGAATCGGGAAATGAACAAAATATTTCAGGGATCTATCAATTCTGTCCAGAAAAGAGAGAATTTCGATTTCATCCAGTGTAATAGGTCTAGACTGACTGGCCACCATTTTGCAAAAGAGAGGGGAAAACCCAGGTCATGTGATCACATGATACCCCTGTGGGGGGAGGGATGCAGGCAAAAGCCAGCAAAATAGTGATATTGTGCTATTTTCCATCTTTTTTCTATTTAATATTTAGAATATTAAAAATTGTCTGTAGAGGCCAGCACCCCCTGGTGGGGGAGGAGTGTGGTGTGACACACCAGCCTCAAATGTTAGAACCACTGCTCACCAGATGGCGTGATTGGAAAGAGGTCAATAAATACGGAGGTTCCCACCCTCGGGGACAGTCTCCTGAGAAACCAACCTGTGTGTTTGTGATATCACTACAGAGAATCTGACAATCCAAGAGTGTAAATTGAATTGCATTTTCATCCGAGAGGATCCAAGAGAACATCCAGGAATCCGAGAAAGCTTGGAGCTCTCGGATTCTCGGGTCGAGAGTCCGAGAATTCTCGGAAGCGAAAATGTAAATCGAACAGCATCATTTTTTGATCTCAGGAAAAATTGGACATGGACAAGACGATAGCTCGTGCACATGCTATACCCTGTATAATTTTGTTGTTCAGCCTCCAAAATCACCGAAACTATTTTGATTAATTGTGAGGTTTATCTGACAAAGTTCAGTCACCGGCAGCGCGTGTTCATTACTGATCAGTGTTCTTGTATATAAAGTCTCGCGGTCACGTGATAAAACACAAACTTCAGGGCGACGAGATCTCGCGAGACGCTGTTTTTAGTTTTGCGCCACAGCAGACATCTCGTACTCGAGGAGAAAATACATTGCATGTTTGATCCCTTCAAAACCAAGCGCAATGGCCGAAGAAGTTGTCCCACCCACTGACTTGTCGTGCCCAGAAGGTTTCTTCAAAGGCGTGAAGTATTTTCTAATTGGAAATATCGATGAAAAGGTGAGAATGAAGCTTGCAAAGCTGCGACACATTTCGATCCTGATCAAATTTCCCGGCAACCTGATCATGATCAAGGAAACAGAAGCGTCACTGCTTGTCCCTTGCAGGTCCCAAGTGTCAACGAAAGTCAGATTGCAAATTGTAGCCCCAACCCAGATTTGTTGTGTTGCACCCGCGCTCGATAGACCTGTGATCATCTGTCCTGACCAGATTTAGATCGTTTCGGTGTCCCACCAGCTAAATGTGGAGTGACTTGAATTTGACTCACCTTAATTTGCGAGGTATCCAAGATGGATGCTGAGAGCCAAACGCACAACCACCGTTCTCAAACTAACATTCCAAACAGGAGATCC
>JAAUXT010008981.1_pt1 | contig 31359 bp, 29 predicted proteins | sample 7278171 | NCBI WGS metagenome assembly JAAUXT01 (sample SAMN14350112, study PRJNA611818) | marine sediment metagenome | isolation source: surface marine sediment (1.8m) | place: French Polynesia: Moorea | collected 2018-08
AAAAACTCGGGCGAACGCCCTCAAACAGTTCAAGATTTTGCGCTACACTTCGTTAAGCGCTTTTAACAAAAGACCGCAAAATATACCTCAAAGGGGTTTTGAAATTGCTTTTTGAAAACAATTTGGCGATTTGATGGTATCACAGGGGGATGGTTTGACGCCCATTCTGGAAGTCAACAATATCGAAGTCATTTACAACAATGTGATCCTGGTATTAAAGGGTCTTTCCCTGCAAGTTCCGGAGGGCGCCATTGTGGCGCTGCTGGGATCTAACGGGGCTGGCAAATCCACTACCCTCAAGGCGATCAGCGGACTTTTACCTCTGGAAGACGGCGAGATTACCGAAGGCAGTATTCATTACCGGGGAAAGTCTCTGGCAGGTCTGGCACCGCACAAAATTGTGCGCCGCGGAATTTTTCAAATCATGGAAGGGCGGCACATCTTCGAGGATCTGACCGTCGAGGAAAATTTAACCTGTGGGGCTTACACCCGCAAAGACCGCAGCGGCGTCAGTCGAGACCTGGACAAGTGCTTTGCCTATTTTCCGGTCTTAAAAAAGCGCATGAAGCAAACAGCCGGATACTTGAGCGGCGGCGAGCAGCAGATGCTGGCCATCAGCCGGGCGCTTTTAGCCCAGCCCCGGCTGATGATGCTCGACGAACCCTCCATGGGCCTGGCGCCCTTGCTGGTCGATGAGATCTTTGAGATCATTCGCCAGATCAATCAAAATGAAGGCACCACCATGCTGCTGGTGGAGCAGAATGCGCAGATGGCCCTGGAGATCAGCTCATATGGCTATATCATGGAAAACGGCCGGGTGGTTCTGGATGGCCCGGTGGATCTTTTGCTCAACGATCGCGACGTGCAGGAGTTTTATATGGGCGTGGGCCATACCGACAGCAAGAGCAGCTACCGCGATGTCAAGCACTACAAGCGGAGGAAACGATGGCTGAGCTGAGCGGTAAAACCCTGATACAGTCATTTTTAGAGCGTGTCGCCGAGCGCGGCCAGCAGATCGCTCTGCGGGAAAAGGATTTTGGCATCTGGCAAAACGTCACCTGGAATCAATATCAGTCGCATGTGAAGCATTTCGCGCTGGGGCTTGTGCGCTTGGGTTTCAAGCGGGGCGATCATCTATCGATCCTCAGTGAGAATTGCTGCGAATGGCTATACGCCAGTCTGGGCTGCATCAGCTTGGGCGGTGTGCCCCTGGGGGTCTACCCCACCAGCCCATACCCGGAAGTCCATTATGTTGTCAAACACTCTGATTCGGTGATCGTGGTCTGTGAGGACCAGGAGCAGACCGACAAGGTTCTGCAAGTTCTGCAGGATCTTCCCAAGCTTATAAAAATCATCGTCAAAGACATGAAGGGATTGAGAAATTATCCGAAAGATAACATCATCTCCTTTCAAGCCGTGGAAGTGCTGGGCCAGGAACTGGCTGAGGAGCAGCCGGATCTTTTTGAGCGCCAGGTACAAAAAGGGCGTGCCGAAGATGTTTGCATGATGATTTACACCTCGGGCACCACCGGCCTGCCCAAAGGGGCCATGGTCAACCACCGCAACATCGAAGCCACTACCCTGGCGACATCCGAGGCTCTGGAAGCTGATGAAAAAGACAGCGCGGTGTCTTATCTGCCTCTATGTCATGTCGCTGAGCAGATTTTCAGTTTGTACCTGCCGATCCATTTAGGGATTACGGTCAACTTTGCCGAAAGTGTGGCCACCATCCAGAGCGATCTTCGGGAGATTGCACCCACCGTTTTCCTTGGCGTTCCCCGTATCTGGGAAAAACTTCAAAACTCCATAACCGTTAAAATTGAGGATTCCAGTTGGCTTAAACGCTGGCTCTTTAAGTGGTGCATGGCTATCGGGTACCAGGTATGTGACCGGCGATTGGCCAAAAAGAAAATCGGTGCGGGCTTGAAGCTGGGCCGATGGACGGCCTATGGGTTGATGTTTCGGGCGCTGCAAAACTATGTGGGTCTTCGCAAGGTGCGCCTGTGTTTTTCGGCGGCAGCCAAGGTCAGCCCGGAAGTGCTGCGTTTTTTTCACGCCATCGGCATCCAGGCCAAGGAAGGATACGGCATGACCGAATGCACCGGCCTGTCTTTCATCCATATGGGCGATGATATAAAGCTGGGAACGGTCGGCAAGCCGATCAGCTGCATCGCCTATCAACTCGGTCCGGACGGGGAATTGATGAAGCGAGGGCCGAGCATCTTTGCTGGCTACTATAAAAATCCCGAGGCCACTGAGAAAACAGTAGTGGATGGATGGCTTTTGACAGGTGATATCGCAGAGGTGGATGAAGACGGGCACCTGGCCATTGTGGACCGCAAAAAAGATATCTTGATTACCTCGGGGGGGAAAAACATCGCCCCGTCTTTGCTGGAGAACGAACTTAAAGTCAGCCCGTACATCAAGGAGGCGATTATACTGGGCGATGGCAGAAAATTCGTTTCCGCTCTGATCCAAATCGACTTTGAAAATACGGGCAAGTGGGCTACAGATCAGCGCCTGCCCTATACCAATTTTAAATCTTTGGCCCGTTTGTCCGAAGTTCGCAGGATGATTCAGCAAGAAGTGGACCGAGTCAATGAGCGTTTCGCGCGGGTGGAGAATGTGCGCAAGTTTTTGCTGCTGACCAAAGAACTGGATCATGATGATGATGAAATGACGGCGACCATGAAGGTCAGACGCGCCAATATTTATGAAAAATTTGCTGAAGAGATCGAGCAAATTTACGGAAAGGTGGTTTCAAACCTTTAAATTGCAGAAAAATATCCACCGGTGTCTACTTTTTTTATCCTTTCCTGTGTGCCGGTTGCCTGCCAATAGTATAACCTCTTAAATTTCTAACAAATTTTAAAATACAGGGTTCAGCATAAAAATTGCACTCACATGTTATGTCCCTGGACAAATCTCAAAATGGTTTCAGCAGAATTATAGGATAAGGAGGTAATATGAAAAAAATAGGACTGCTTCTTTTTTTGCTATTTTGTCTGCCGTCGATCCTGCTGGCACAGGAAAAACCCACACCCGCGGAAGCCCAAAAAGTAATTGATTACTATTATCAGGGTAAAGGCATGGGTGCCGTCCTGGTAGCGTACAAATTATGTGCCCAGATTTATGAAGAAGGACCTTACAAATACGAATGCCAGGAAGTGGTTACCGGGGGACAAATTGAGAAAGACCGGGAAGTCTTTTTATGGATGAATTTCCTTGTGCCTGCCGGAGATCAACCCGACATCATCATTCATTTCAAGCGCAATAATAAAGTTCGAAGCGTCAGCAACCTCGAGCTCCCCGGCTCTCTGCGGTATCGAACCTGGAAAAAAATCCCAACCGAACGTCTGGGTGATTGGGAAGTCAGCATCATTCAGGAACTGCCCGACACCGATCTTAATTTAGGGCAGTTGCAGTATTCCGTTGTTGAGGCTGGCCAATAATATTTGGTGCTCGGTGTTGTCGGATTGAAGTCCGTGTCGAATTTATCTTACTTTAATGGCGCCCATCGTCACATCGTCATGCGGCGCTTCATTTGAACTGATGGACAATACAAAGCGGGCAATCAAACAAGGCAGGACAAGGCTCCAAAAAAGCCAGGGCGCAGGTTATCCTGCGCCCCGCTAATTCGGTATAAAAGAGAAACAAAGATGGGGTCAAATGTTGTTATTTTATTCTATCAGCCGGCCCTAAACCGTTGGCGGCAAAAAAACTATTTTATGATTTACCGGAAAGGGATTTAAATTCCTTGGCTAATTTTTGATACTCGGCATCCAGTTTATCTAACGCTTGAGGTGTAATATTACTGCCCATATCTATTTTCATCTGGGTCCACTTGGACATAAGGGAAGTTAATTTCGCCTCTAATTCTGCTTTTTGGCCATCTTCGGCTTTGGCGTATTCCTGCACAACACCGCCAAATTCCTGGATAAATTGAGTCATCTGTTGCTTTTCTTGTGAGTCTCCGCATCCCACCACGAACAGGAGCCCCGCAATCGCAGTCAGCACCACCACAAATTTGAGAGTCGTCTTGGTTTTAAACATTTAGAGCCTCCAACAATAGTTTTATAGAAGTCAGATTACTGAATCAAATTCAACAAGTATAGACGTCAAAAGCGATTTAATTCGGTTTTAATCTATATATAATAAAATTCGAGAAATCAACAAAAATTTTGGCTATTATTTTTGGAATTGTCCCTTTAATCCGGTTTTTCTCCAGGTGCGATATGCATTTATTTCACCCTTTAACGAATTCATAATCGTGGTTAAGACCGCCAGATCATCTAAATACCCAACCAGGGGAATGAAATCCGGGATCAGATCTGCGGGTAGGATGAAATACAGCAAGCCACCGCCAATCATGGCAATATTGGCCGAGTGCAGTTTGTATTCGCCTTTGACCGCGTCTTTGAACAGCGCATACAGCTCAGCAACATTTTCAAGGACCTTTCTTAAGGATGGGTAAGCCTTATTGAGTTTATTGCGAATGGCATCATCGTTTATGAATTCTGTAAAATCCTTGCCTCTTGTAAATCGGAGCATGCGGTCGTAGTTTTTGCGGCCTTCGGTATCAGACAGTACATGATAGGCCTGATTGAGCACTTTGGTTTTTTCTTCCGCCTGCGCCGTACGATCGCGATTTTTATCCGGGTGCCATAGTTTGACCTGCTTGAGATAGGCCTGCTTGATCTCCTGGGGCCCGGCTTGTGGATCCACTTCCAGCAGCTCATAGTAGTTGACAAATTTTTCAGAAGGTTTGTTCATTTTTTAATCGGCTGATCATTCCCCGGTTACAAAGTCCATTTTAACCCGCACTAATATAAGCAACTAAAATACAGACGTCCATCGTTTTATTGGCATTTGACACTCGAAATCGAAGCTTGAAACGCTATGGTTGCAAAAAAGCTTCGAATACCATAATAGGCAGGCCTCAGATGTTTTAAGGCCTAAACGGGCAGGATTTGGCTCTGGCGGTGGCGGTAACGACAGCCCTATATATAACCAATAAATTTAAGACATGCATATGATGGTATGGATTTCAATTCCATGGACAGCGCCCAACGCTTAAAAAGCCAGACGCAACAACTCACTTTGCTGATCCTTGTCATCGGAGCTGTGCTGATCAGTTTTACCGGTGTCTGGGTTAAGGTGGCCCATGTGGCGCCAAATGTTTCCGCCTTCTACCGGGTTTTTTTCGGTGGCGCTGCTTTGCTGCTGGCGGCACTGTATCGTCGTGAGCTGCGCTGGTTCGGTCTGCGCCATCTATTGTTGAGTCTGCTATGCGGTTTTCTGCTGGGCCTGGACCTGTGGCTGTATCATTACAGCATTGAATACATCGGCCCGGGGCTGGGCACGATTCTGCCGAACTTTCAGGTGTTCATTCTGGCCGCGGTCGGGGTACTGTTTTTAAAGGAGCCGATGCGATGGATTTACCTGATATCCTTGCCCCTTGCTTTTGTGGGTCTGTTTATGATCGTTGGGGTTAACTGGTCCGACCTGCAAATCCAATATCGCATCGGCGTTTATTACGGCCTGGCGGCAGCGATTTGCTATGCGGGATTTTTGCTGTCGCTTCGTCAACTGCAGGCTGACCAGATGGGCACTTCTTTTTTTTATGTGCTGATGATGGTCTCATTGACCACGGCCATCTTTTTAGGGGCAGAGATTGTCTTCAGGCAAACTTCATTTAAGATACCGGATCTGCAGAGCCTGTTGGCCCTGCTTGCCTTGGGCCTGCTCAGCCATACCGTCGGCTGGATTCTGATCACCAACGCCCTACCGAAAGTTCGCGCATCTTTTTCAGGCTTGATTCTATTGCTTCAGCCCACGCTGGCGTTTGTCTGGGACGTTTTGTTTTTTCAAAGACCGACCACCCTGTTCAACTGGCTGGGTGTGCTGATTGCCCTGGCGGCCATATATCTGGGCATGGCCCGACAATCGACCAGCAGTCATTAAGTGAAACGTAAGACCCCAATCTTCGTCTGACCGGGTATGGCAAAATTAATTTTCATTTGACCGCCTGCAAACTGATAAGGTATAGGAATTTTCGATCCCCAGCGCACGTTATTTTAAAAACCATTTTCAATTTTTTGTTATTTTTGGTTTCCAATCTCATTTCTTACTTCTAAATCGAATATCAGCTTGAAATTATGATCAAAGAGTCGCAATAGAGGAGGCGATATGAAAACCTTTTTCCTTTTTTTGTTAATCCTGCTTACGGTTGCATGTAGCCATACCCAGGAAACAAGCGTGACGGCGCTTGAAAAACAGACCAACGCTTTAGTTGAAGAGAAAAACGTCATCAAAACTGTCAACCGCCTGTTTGTCAGCACCGACAACCGGGATTGGGAAGGCGTCAAAGCCTGTTTTGCTGATGAAGTTGTGCTTGATATGACCTCTGTCATGGGCGGTGAGCCCAACAAATTAACGCCACAGCAAATAGCAGATGGCTGGGCCCAGGGACTTAAAGGGTTGAAAGCCATCCATCACCAGGCCGGCAACTACGATGTCTCCTTAAAAGCAGATGAGGCGGATGTTTTCTGCTATGGCATTGCCTTTCATTATTTGCCCAACGTCACAGGGCAGAACAGCCGTACCTTCGTCGGCAGCTATAATTTTCATCTGAAAAAAATCGGGCCTGTCTGGAAGATTGATATTTTTAAATACAACCTGAAATTCATTGACGGAAATTTGGAATTGCACAAATATGTCAAATAGCCGTCTCAAAAAATGATCTGTTTACAGCAGGAGAAATTTTCGCGTATCGCCTGATTAATGTATCATTTATCATTAATTTTCATGCAGGATTGAGGAGGAGGATTTGGATAAGGTTAATTTGCTTCCCGGTGATGTGTTCCTGACCTATGGTGCCGGGTTTTTTTCAAAACTCATTCGGTTTTTTACGCGCACCATCGGTGAGAGCAGAACCAAAGTGAACCACACCGGTATTGTGGTGACCGAAGGTGATCTGGAAAACAGCCAGGTGGTTGAAACCCTGTTGCGCGTTCGCAAGCATAAATTGTGGAAGCGCTACGGTCCATTTAGTCATGACAAGGTGGCCATCTATCGCCCGATCAACCTGACGTCTGCTGAAACCGATACAATCGTCGAAAAGGCAGTGGCCCAGGTGGGCAAAAGGTACGGCATTTTTACGGTGATCGGCCATCTGCTGGATTGGCTGCTTTTGGGCGCTTATGTTTTTCGCAAAATTTTACAAAGCAAAGATTACCCGATCTGCTCGTGGTTGGTGGCTTATGCCTTTGCCAAAGCAGGCAAAGACTTTAATGTTGAGCCGGGAGCCGCCCAGCCAGACGACATCTGGGATTTCATACAGAAAAATCCGGACAAGTATCAACTGATCCACCCGCTTGAGCAGATCTGGTAAGTGCCAAAGCTACCCGCGACAGGCCATCTCTCCACAAGTCGGTCTGTATCCGAGATAAACCCAGCAAATCTATTGACTTCGTCTTCCCTGATGTTGGTCTTCCGACCGATAAATACCCAAAATTTACTTTGACAAATGATAAAAATTCGATTTATATAATAACCGGTTGGTATATTTTATGTTGGAGGCTTAATTGGCTGCCAAAGGCATTCAAACACGTCAGCACATCATTGAAAAATCTTTGCAGTTGTTCTGCATCAAAGGTTATTTCAACACCTCGATTAATGACATCACGGCCGCTACTGATTTGACCAAGGGCGGATTCTATGGGCATTTTGCCAGCAAGGAAACGCTCTGGTATGCGGTATACGATGAAGCCATGCGTATCTGGCGGGATGCTGTTTTTGAGGGTATCGCCGCTGTTTCCGATCCGCTGCAGCGCATCCAGCTGCTGATTGACAATGATATTAAACACAAGCTTGGAAATCAGGTATTTGAAGGCGGCTGCTTTTTCCACAGCATGCTGGTGGAGCTTTCCGGTCAATCAGCCGCCCTGAGCAGTCATATAATGCAAGGTTTTGACCAGCTTGCCGGCCTGCTATGCGCCTGGCTCAAACAGGCCCATCAGCAGGGAAGGCTCAAAGACAACCTGAATTTCAATGCCATTGCCCGCCACATCATCATGGCGCTAAACGGCACCGCTGCCCTGCATGCCTGCAACCGCGACCCCGCTATTTTGGATCAGGCCGTCAACGAGCTGCATTTTTACATCCAACAGCTCCAAAAACAATAAAATATACCAACCGGTTTATATATTATTTGGATTTCTTCCTAAATATTCCACTTCCACGCTTCATTCCTTTTCGCAACTCCGTTCAACATCATATAAAGCTTTTTAGACAGGATTTACCCGTCTTCGCTCTGGCGAGCTACGCCGCGCCAAGCAGTATTATCAGGATTTCTTTTGGCCGTTATCCGGAAGATAACGGCCAAACCCTATCGCCTGCGGCGAATATTACGTACTTTCATGAACTGAATATATAATCCAGAAATTTGGAGTCTTCCCCGCTTTAGGTTGAATACCGAAATAGTTTATTCCGCTGAAAGCGGATTGAGTTTAGTCGCTCTCGTCTGGAGAGCGACTAAGAGAATTATCCTCAAAATCCTGTAGATCCTGTCTGAGAATAAGGTTCAATCCGTGCATTTTTATTAAAGTGTTACGGCATTTATGGCGATAATAATAGAGACAAGCTGTTAAACGTCGAAATCGTTTCAGGAGCCGCCTATGAAAAAATTAATATTTGTTCTGGTCATCATTTTACTGCCTGCCATCGCATTTGCCAATTTTTCCATCAAGTTTGACAACACCACCAACAAAAAAATGTTTTACCTGCTGTATTGGATCGATCACACTTATGACTGGCCGCATCCGTTCAACCTGGCGGGCGGCGAGCTCAAGGCTTCCGAAACAGTGGACTTAAATGTGAGCCTGGACAACGGACACTACTACGTGGTTTGGCACGATGATGGTGATTGGAAAAACAAAGTGACGATGGATGTTAAAGACGGTATTAAATCGGTTACAGTCACGCCGATTAAAAGCAGTATGAAAAAATAACAAACGGGCCACAGCCCGTAAATTGTCTGGCCGAACGTGCCACGGCAGTACCCGACAAGGGGGTTCGAAAAAGGAATCAGAATATTTCTGGTTCCTTTTTTTTAGAACTCATCTCAAAAATGCATTCTATGCGCCTCAGGCGCACTAATCCGCCGAAGGCGGTCTCCACTTTTGAATCGGCCTGGTCTTTGGGCGTCCCTTCTTTGAAAAATATAGCGGATTGCAAAATGGTGTGAATTTGCATAAGTTTGATGCAATCATAAGCTTTGCGAATTTTCCTGACAATTTTGTTCGTGTACGTATAAAAAGGAATATATGAAATGAAAGTCGTTTTTCATGAGGATTTTTATAAGGTATATACCGGTGACCCGGCAGCCGCCGCCGGACGCATGGAGGCCATCGTCAATACCATTGAACCGCACGTAGCGTTCATTCAAGCAGAGCCTGCCGTCCGTCAGCACATTGCCGCCATCCACACCGAAATGTATATCCAGCAGGTTGAAAACCAGGGATTATACGAAATCGCCGCGCTGGCCGCTGGCGGCGCCATTCAGGCCGCTCAAATCGGTCTGTCTGAACCCTGCTTCGGGCTGATCCGCCCCCCGGGGCATCACGCCTCGGCGGCTTCAGCCTGGGGGTTTTGTTTTTTTAATAACATGGCTGTGGCCTTAGAGACGCTGCGACGCCAGAAAAAAATCAAAACTGCCTGCGTGCTGGATATCGATTATCATTTCGGTGACGGCACGGTAAATATTTTAGATAAGCGAAATTGGGTGACCGTTATTAATACCGAAGGCCGCAACCGCAGCGATTACCTTAAAGAGGTGGAAACGGTTATGAAAAACTGCCGGGCGGATTTGATCGGCATTTCCGCTGGTTTCGATAACCACGCTGAAGACTGGGGCGGTCTACTCTACACCGAGGATTACGAAGAAATTGGCCGCCAGGTTAGATCAACTGCCGACGCCAATGGAGGCGGCTGTTTTGCTATTCTGGAAGGCGGATACAATCATGATGTTCTCGGGCAAAATGTCACGGCCCTGATTCAAGGCATGACAAGGGTATGACTCTTTACTTCATATCCATGCGTTAAACTAAGGGGACGCCCATAAAATTATAAGTTTCTCATCTATCTTCAAGCAAATAAGTTGGAACCTTGCATAATAGGTATTTTGGTCGCCATATTGGGCTTGTTTAGCTTGGTATTGTTAACTATTTCTACAGCTTCTCATTAATCTTCATGCATATTGAGTTGAACCTTGCACGAGTTGGAGGTTTTCATATGCAAGGCATTTAAGGGCGAGGCTATAGTGAACTATGCCTCGCCCTTAATAACGCAGCAAATGGAAGCCTCCGGCTCGCCCATCGGGTGAAGATTAATGAGATAAAATGATTTTCATCCTTTTACATGACAGATATTTTGGTCGACATATCGGACTTATTTAGCCTGGTATTATTAAGGGCTTATACAGTCTCTCATTAATGTTCATGCAAGGTTTCAACTTGGACGCGGCAGGTATTACTCGGAAAGGCGCCTGCGGGGGACATGCTGTCTTTGGTGAGAACGTTCACACTGCCGCCATTATCAACACCATCGGCATCCGGCTGATACCAGGCGCCGGCATCCAGGCTAACGACTCCGGGCATGATGCGATCCGTGACTTTGGCCCGGGTGCGCAGACGACCGCACGCATTGTAAACTAAAACCCCATCGTCAGTTTTAATACCGCGTTTAGCAGCATCCTCTGTGTTTATCCACATGCGATCATCGGTTTTTTCTTTCAGTTGGGCAATGTTGTCAAATTGAGAATTGACGCGGGTTTTGGCATGCGGGCTGACCAGCTGCAGCGGAAATTCGATTAATTGCTCACGGGCCGTTTTTTCCCAGGGATCCATGTGCTGGGGAATTGCCGGAATTTGGGCGTTGCCCATCTGGGCAATTTTGTGGCTGTAGATTTCAATTTTGCCGCTGGGGGTCGCAAACGGATGGCGCTCAGGGTCCTCAATCTGTTTTTCGAAAGCCACCCGGGGCTCAGCGAGTGCTACGCGATACACACCTTTTTGACGAAATTCCTCTGGATCCGGAAAATGCGGCGTGGCGGCCAGAAATGAATCCAACCACTGCCGGTCGGATCGTTGATTGTAGCCCTCAATGCCCAGAAGACCTGCCAGCGCGGTAAAAACAGCCAGATCCGAACGGGTTTCCCCTCTGGGCTCAATGACCTTGTTCATATAGATACAGTAAGGGCCCCCCAGCCAGGGCTGGCCGATATCTTCCTGTTCCAGATAATGGGTGATCGGCAAGACAATATCGGCAAAGCGAGCGGTGGGTGTTAAAAACAGTTCATGAACGACCATAAATTCCAGGGCTTTAAGTGCTTTGACGCCTTTGTTAATATTTGAAAACTGATTTAACATATTGCAGCCGACCACATAAAGCAGCTTAATATCTGCCGGAAAACCGCCGCTGCGGCCTTTTAACAGGGTGTCGTAAATTTCATTGACATGCACTGCCGGGTTTTCTTTGTCAGGTACGGGCAATGATGCTGCCAGGTCCCCCATATCCATACGATCGGTGCCCCCGGCCACATGGCCGCCGACATTGCCGATATTGGCGGTCATCGCGGCCAGCGTCATCGCTGCCCGGTGGAACTGCTCGCCAAATGTGCTGCGGCCCGGTGCCCAGCTGGCGCACAGCGCCGCCGGTTTCAATTCCGCGTAATCCCGGGCCAGGTCAAAGATGTCTTCCACCGGCACGCCGCTTCTCTGTGAGGCCCACTGCGGGGTTTTGGGGATCCCATCGGCTTTCCCCAAGACATAATCCTTAAAGTCTTCGAATCCGTAAGTATGGGTAGCAATGAAGTCTCGATCATAGAGGCCCTCATCCATCATGACATGGGCCATGGCCATCATCACAGCCGTATCGCTGCCCGGTTGGATGGCAATCCAACGCTCAGCCAGCGTTTTTCCGGATGCAGTTAAGCGCGGGTCTACTGCTATAATTTTGGCGCCGTTTTTCTTGGCCTGACGGAGATAGGCTGCTGTATAAGGCCGGAAGCGGGAGACCAGCGGATCCCAGCCCCACAAAATTATATATTTTGAGTGCAGCAGGTTGTCGCGGCTGTTGGCAGTAAAGCGGGAGCCGAAGGTGGTTTCACATGCGAATCTGGCGCCTTCCATTGAGGTGCTGCCCCAGACGGTGGTGCACCCGCCAAACTGGTTAAAAAAGCGCTGGGCTGTTTTGATGCTGTTGTTCAGGGCGCCTTCGTTGCCGTAATAATTCATCAGCAAAGTGGCATGTGCCCCGTAAGTTTTTTTAACCTCGGCCAATTTATGCGCCACCGTGTTCAGTGCTTCATCCCAAGAAATGGGTACAAATTGTGCCTGTCCGCGAGGGCCGGTTCTTTTCAAGGGCTGCGTAAGGCGATCCGGCGCATAAACGACATGCTTTTGAGACAGACCGCGGATGCAGGCGGTCAAGGCTCGTTCACGCCGGCTGTCGGTGCCGATACGGGTGATCCTGCCGTCGGCCACATGTACTTTGAGCAGGCAGCGCGCCCCGCAGTCAAAAGAGCAGGTGGTGGTGATTACTTTTTCGTTCAAAATAACCTCACGCAAAGGCGCTAAGAGATTTCTAAGTTTTTAAAGCTATAATTTTTTGTTTCCTTGGTGCTCGTTTTGGCTTTGTGGTTATACACACAATCGCAAACGATCGTCCACCCGAAACTTGCGTCATACATCTACCCGGCTGACGAATTAAAAATTTAGGGGGACGCCCATAAAATTATAAGTTTCTAGGTACATGTATTTCATATCCTGGTGTTATCTGTATTATATAAAAGGAACACGATTGATTTTAAGTATTTGAAATTATATATAAAATAAAAAATAGCTTGCGCAAGCCGTTCTACAAAATACATCAAGGGGTTGAACCAACCGATTCCAATCGATATATCATTAATTACATGGTGCTATCGAGACAGCAAAAAATATGTCGTCAAGTGAGGTGCTGAAACCGCCATTCAGGATTATTAGAGCATTTTTTTGTTGTAAGATAGAGTGAGTATCAATGAGAAACTTATAATTTTATGGGCGTCCCTTCACAAAAACTATTCAGGTATCTAATTTTTCGGAGGCTGTGATGAAAGCAAAAACTGGCACCAATTTTTCGCGGCGTGAATTTATACGTCTGGCTGCGGCGGCAACGGCTGCCTTTTCGGTTGACTGGACAAGGGTGAAAGCGCTGGCTGCCGCTATTGAGCCTAAAAAAGACTTCCCGGTGGTTGTCATTGGCGGCGGGCTGGGCGGTTTGAGTGCAGCAGCACATTTGGCCAACAGCGGTTTTCCGGTCACCTTGATCGAGCAGCATGACCGACCAGGCGGTTACGCTACAAGCTTTGATCGAGACAAATATACATTCGATGTATCTTTGCATGCCACCTTAAGTGCCCGGGGTGGATTAAAAGACTCCCTTGAAGGCGCCGGTGTGCTGGAAAAAGTCGAGACTGTCGAATTGCCCGAGCTGTGCCGCATTATAACACCCGATCATGACATGACCTGGCCCCAGAAGAATCCAGTAGCCATTGTAGAACAGCTGACTCAGCTTTTTCCTGATGAAGCCAAAGGAATTCAGGGATTTTTCGATGAGATTTTAGGTGTCATCGATGAGGCCATAAAACCGTTTGAGCGAGATTCCTGGTGGGATTTAATTCGATTTCCGATGACTCATAAAAATATGTGGGCCATCCGCAAAGATACATTAGCGCAGGTTCTCGATCGATATACCCAGGATCCCAAGCTTAGGAGTATTTTATCAACTTTCTGGCCTTACTATGGGCTTCCTCCATCTAAGCTATCCGGCTTTTATTACGCTGTTGCTACCGCGGCCTATATTCGATTCGGCGGTCATTACATCAAACACCGCTCCCAGGATTTAAGTGATGCTTTAGTGCAGGCCATAGACGGCGCCGGCGGGCAAATGCTGCTGGGCACCGAGGCAATCGCCATTACCCTGAAAAGGGGAGCAGTTACTGGCGTGGTGCTTGACAATGGGAAAAAAATCACCGCCAGAGCAGTTATTTCTAATGCCAGTGTACCTGCGACACTGGATTTGCTGACACGCGATACAGCACCTGAAGATTTGCCGCGTAAGGCAAAGTCCTATGCGGAGAAGATAAAGGACTATCGCCCGTCTTTATCTACATTTCTAGTCTGGCTGGGTCTGAACCGTGACATCAGAAAATCGGTCAACGGGTATGAAATTTTTTTCAGCGAGCACTGCGATCCGGAACGAAGCTATCAAGCATGCTTGGCCTGCGATCCAAGCAAAAGTGGGCTGGGCGTTACCATTTACGACCATGCTTTTGATGGTTACTCACAACCGGGCACTTCAACCGTTCAGTTGCTGATACTCAGCGGTTACGAACCCTGGAAACCGTATGCAGGTGATTATTTTGCAGGCCGTAAAAAAGCCTACAATATGCAAAAAGAACAAATTGCGGAGGCTCTTATCAAAAAGGCCGAACAGCGTGTGATTCCCGGGCTCAGCTCCATGATTGAAGTTGTTGAGGCGGCCTCTCCCTTGACCAACATTACCTATACCCGCAACCCGGAAGGTGCCATTTACGGCTATGAGCAGGCAATGAACAATGCCTACATGAACAGGCTTGAAAATACAACGCCCTTCAAGGGGCTTTATCTGGCGTCGGCATGGAGCAATCCGGGAGGCGGCTTCCAGCCGTGCTTGGATTCCGGCGCCCAGGCATTTAATGCGCTGGTCAAAGAATGGGGTGGCTAGCGGTCATTCCATGATAAAGATTTGTACGATTATGATAGAAACTTATAATTTTATGGGCGTCCCGCTTTTACGCTTTTAAAGCAGGTTTATTGAGGATGAATACCTTAGAGCGGTATTATTCGATTGTTGATGATGTTGATGCTTTTGTAGAGGCGGCCAGCCGGCCCCAGCCGTTGTTTGCCTGGACCAATACCCTGCGCACCACCACCCGGCAACTGGTCGATGTCCTCGAACCGGACGGCTACACACTGACCCCGCTCGAGTGGCATTCAGAGGCCTATCGCGTTTGCAGTCAAAATGGAGACAGGCGTTTGGGGCGCCACTGGTCCTATCTGGCCGGGTGGTTTCACATTCAGGAGGCCAGCTCAATGATCCCGGCCTTGCTGCTGGATCCGCAGCCCGGTGAGCGTGTTCTGGACCTGTGCGCTTCTCCGGGCAATAAGACCGCTTTGATGGCCCAGGCTCTGGGAAACCGCGGCACCGTGATAGCCAACGATATTTTCTGGGAACGTATCCGGCCGCTGCGCTCGGCCATAGACCGGCTGGGGTTGATGAATGTCAGTGTGACCTGCCATGACGGCACCGCTTATCCACGAGCGGCCGGGGATTTTGATTGTGTTCTGGTGGATGTGCCCTGCAGTTGCGAAGGCACCAGTCGACGCCATCCGGGTATTTTAAATCGGGCGCCCTTCCAACCAATGCCGAAACGCTTCCACAAGCAACAGCTGCTGCTGGAATCCGCCATCCGCCGCTGCCGGGTCGGGGGCCGCATACTATATAGCACCTGCACCTATGCGCCGGAAGAAAATGAGGCTATTGTCGACGCTGTTCTAAAAAAAATGCCCGGTGTGGTTCGCTTTTTACCGGTCAACCTGCCGGGCTTAAACAGCGCTCCGGGTATGACGTCCTGGGCAGGTGCAACCTTTCACGACGATCTGCGGCACTCGATTCGGATTTGGCCGCATTTAAACGATACCGGCGGATTTTATATTGCTCTCCTGGAAAAGATCGACGGTGTTGCTCACAAAGCGGTCGAGCCGCTCGAATTAAGTCACCCTGATTTTGAGACCGCTTCCGGCAGCACCCAACAGCGCTTGAACGACGCTGAGCAGATGTTTAACATCCTTAGCACGCGATTCGGTATCGATCGTAGTGCCTTTGATAATTTGCAACTGCTCAATAAAAGCCGGCGCGATATTTACGCTGTAGCCGCCGATCACCGACCGCCACATATGGCCAAATGCATCAGCGGACTACCGCTGTTTCATTTTCATTTTAAATACCCCAAATTGACCACCTCATGTGCCACCGCCTTTGGCCGCAAGGCCGATCGCAATGTCATTAATGCGTCTTGCGACCAGCTGCATTCTTACTTAGCCCGCAAGCCGTTTACTCTTCAAAAGGACCAGATCCAGTCCTGCAACGGCAGCGGTTATGTGTTGATTCGCCATCAAAATGCTGTTTTGGGAGTTGGATTTTATGATCAATATCAAAGAGTTGTGGCCAGTTTGTTCCCCAAAAGCAGAACCCATCTGTAATGTCCCGCCATCTGTTACGACTAAGGCAACAAAAATCTGACTTTTAACCAATTAATGCTTATATTTCTGCTGTAAAACTTAAAACGCATCGTTTTGAATGGAGTTCATTATGATGAAAACAATTATTACGATAAGCGCTATATTGCTGATAGGCATTGTCCTATTCGGATTTCATAAATCAAATGATAAACAAGCTAAAAACGAAGAAAAGAGTACTCTCATGAAAACAGAATCCAAAGGCTATAAAACCGCAACTTTTGCCGGTGGTTGTTTTTGGTGTGTTGAATCGGATTTTGAAAAAGTCGACGGTGTCATCGAGGTTATATCCGGCTATACCGGGGGTGAAGAGCCCAATCCGACCTACAAGCAGGTAGCGTCCGGCGGCACCAGTCACACCGAAGCGGTTCAGATAACTTACGATCCAGACAAAATCACTTACAAAGAACTGCTGGATGTGCTTTGGCGACATATGGATCCCACCGATGCCGGCGGGCAGTTCGTCGATCGCGGCTCCCAGTATCGACCGGCTATTTTTTACCACGATGAAGAACAAAAGCGCATTGCGGAGGAATCCAGAGCGGAATTGCAAAAATCGGGACGTTTCTCCAAACCGATCGCCACCGAGATTGTTTCCTTGACCAAATTTTATCCGGCTGAGGAATATCACCAGGACTATTACAGCAAAAACCCATTGCGCTATAAAATGTATCGTTACGGATCAGGCCGCGATCAATTTCTGAAAAGCAAGTGGGGCGATGAGGCCAAGCCCGCCGCCAAATCGATGAAATCCGGCGATAATTCCAAATATTCAAAACCCGACGATGCGGTGCTCAAACAGCGGTTAACGCCCATGCAATACAAGGTCACCCAGAAAGACGGTACCGAGCCGCCCTTCAATAACGAATATCATGACAACAAAAAAGAGGGGATATATGTGGACGTCGTTTCCGGTGAGCCGTTGTTTGCTTCGACAGACAAGTTTGACTCGGGAACCGGCTGGCCCAGTTTTACGCGACCGCTGGTACCTGAAAATATCGTCGAACATGAAGACCGTAAGTTTTTCATGGTGCGAACCGAAGTTCGCAGCAAACATGGGGATTCGCATCTGGGGCATGTGTTTCCGGATGGTCCGGCACCTACCGGCCTGCGCTATTGCATCAATTCGGCCGCTCTGAAATTTGTTCCTAGAGAAGAACTGCAAAAAGAAGGCTATGGCGAATACACCAAATTGTTTGAGTCTGTTCAAACAGCCAATTAGTGCTTTGCCGCAAATGCTATCTTTACAAGGGCGCCCTTAAATACGGATTCAAATTCAAAAAGGGAATCCGTCCCATTGGATTCCCTTTTCATGCTGACCAAAGCCATTTGGCGATTTGCCTTAAGTCTGACGCCCGCCGTCTTTAAAGACTTCATCCAATTCTACTTGAAAACCATTGACTATAGCATTGGTCTGGTTGGCCATGCCCACCACCGCCATCAACTCGGCCAGCATTTCATCTGTCATGCCTTTTTTGCGGGCCGCCGCGGTATGGCTGTTAATGCAATAGGCGCAGCCATTGGTGACACTGACCGCAACATAGAGCATCTCTTTAACCAATGGATCAAGCGCACCGGGTGTCATCACTTCTTTGACCCCTTCCCAGGTGCGCCGCAAAAGCGCCGGCTGCACTGCCAGTGCCTTCCAGAAATTGTTGACCCAGTCGATTTGGCGCGTGGCCATGATGTCATCGTAAACTGCCTTTACTTCGGGGCTGGCCTCCTCGTATTCGATTAATTTCACGGTTGGCATAATCTTTTTCCTTTCTGTTTCAAGTTTACAAAGGAATTCTGTTTTTTTAATAAATTTTCACGCAAAGACGCTAAGCCGCAAAGAAAAATAATCATAAAAACGATTAGTCCTTTTATGAATTTCGCGGGCTTCGTGTTCTTCGTGGTGAAAACCGAGTGCGCATATAACCACAAAGACACAAAGAGCACAAAGGACTATAACTTTCAGCTTAGAAATCTCTTAGCGCCTTTGCGCCTTTGCGTGAGACCTATTGCTGGGGTACAATAATCTCTAACTTTCATTAACGAGTTGACGAATATTCTGAATCAATTGCTTGATGTCATCAAGACTGGTATCGGGGTGGTTAAACACCAGGCGCAAATATCGGCGGCCGCCAAACTCGGTGGTTGACAGATAAAAGTCCCCCTGTGAGATCAGTTTGTCTCTTATCTCCAGCTGGAGCGCATCACTGCCATCGACTCGAAAACAGAGAATATTGCTTTGCGGTGCAACAGCGCAGCTAAACGCCGGTTGCGATTCAATGTAATCATAGGCCTGCTGTGCGCGGTCATATTGATCGTCGACATGCTTGGCCAGTCCCTGCTCGCCGAGTGCGGCCAGCACGAAAAACCATTTTAGTCCCAAACCCGCCTTGGTGCATTCAACCGTACGGTGGATAAAATCAAAACCGGGCTGATCTTTCTCATGAAAGATATAACTGGCATCCTGCTGAAAGGCCTGATCAATGGTGCGGGCGTCTTTGACCAGAACGGCCGTGCATAATGACGGTGTGCGCAGTAGCTTGTGGGCATCCCAGATCAGTGAATCCGCCAGTTCCACGCCATCGAGCCGCTCTTTAAGTCTATTTGAGAGCAACGCGCTGGCGCCGTGGGCGCCGTCGATGTGAAACCACACCTGCTGTGCATTGCAAAATTCACCCATTTTGCGGATGGGATCATAGAGCCCGGCCGCGGTACTGCAGCCGTTGGCAACGACTGCCATAACGGTTTTGCCCTCATCCATTAAGCGCGCATACGTCTCTGGTAATTTTTCGGGAATGACGACACCTTGATCATCCACTGCCATGGTGCGGATGGCATTGCAGCCCAGGCCTATAATACCGGCTGCGCGGGCGATTGAGTAATGGCTTTCAGCAGGTGCCAGTATGACCAGATTGCCGGGGTTGCCCTCCTGCCAGGCATCCGGCGCCACCCGGCTGCGCGCTGCCACCAAAGCGGTCAAATTGGCCAGCGAGCCGCCGTGGGTCAAGACACCGCCACCAAAAATCTGATTCGTCTGTTGAGATCTCTTGAGTGGCTGTGGCGGCCAGCCCACTTTTGTGAGCAGCCAGTTGACAATGGTCCACTCGATACTGGCGGCTCCCGGGCCCATTTCATAAATGGCCATGGGGTTGTTGGTAAAGCCGTCGATAAGCGAGGCCAGAGCGCCGGCATAATGGGATGTGCCCACCTGGTGGGCCAGATAAGCCGGATGCAGCAGGCGGGTGGTGGATTCCAGATATTTGCTTAAAAATTGCGCCAGGCGTTCGCCGCTTAAACGGCCGTCGCTTATGTAAGCACTTAAATCCAGATCCGAAGCCAATGCTTCCAGCGGGGGCTGATGGATAACCGGTTTTTGCCGGCTGATGGACTCCTGATGGTATTTTTCCAGTGCGGTGATAACAATTTGAGCATCCGATAAAAATGACATTTAGAAAAATTCTCCTATTTATGATGATGCAAATGTTTGGCGGCCAGCGCTTTTAAAAGGGGTTTTACCAAGGCTTTGCATTTGGTTTTAAAGCGCACTATACGCTTCTCGCTGCTCTTTCACAACGCCCCTGATGCATTCAGAGGCAGCGCTTTGCGGACAAAAAAAGCCGGATAAAGATCCGGCTGCTGATTTAAATTGTCCGGCTGAATTCTATTGGTTGGCACGTTCTTGCGCTTCTTTAGCCTTAATTCTGGCCTTTTGGGCTTTTTCCCAGGCCTTTTTTGCTTCTTCCGCAGCCTGGGCGGCCTCACTTTCGGCCTTTATGACATCATCTTCAGTTATCCGACCCTGGCGCTGTTGTCTTTCCTGAATCGCTTTTTTGTATTTTGTATCATAGGCCTTTTGAGCTGCTTTAGATGCCTTGATATTGGCCTCTTCGGCTTTTTTAGCCGCTATGTCCGCCTTGCGCTGGGCCTCCGTAGCTTCTGTCGCATCACGTTCTGTAACTGGTCGACTACCCTGCGGCTCCTGGCTATTGAATTCCTGTCTTTCGGCATCACTTGTATATTCCGTCACATCTTTGAGCTTGGCGCCTTTGGGTGGCGGGTATTTGGTAATGTGCATATTGCCGTCTTTATCGGTCCAGGTGTAGATTTCCGCGGCGGCTAAATAGGAAGCACTGACCCAAATGAAAAGCGAGCTTAAAATGACGATGTAAACAGTGGTTTTGATTCTCATTTTAATTCTCCTTTCAAGTCGGAGGATCAAGAGACTCATCAGAAAATATCCTTGTTATGCCGCGCCTGTCAAGTCGGATGGGCATTATTTCGTAAATTAAGAATAGCTGAAAAGCCATCGTTGTCAACGATCGCGATCAGCAGGATAGCTGCCTAAATATTTCATCCATTTGGTGAGGCCTTGCATTTCCTTTAAAACGGTCGCAATCTTTTCCTGCTTATCCGACCCTTCAAAATCGAGAAAGAAACTGTAGTTGCCCGGATCCGAGCGCAGCGGCATGGAAGCAATGCGCGTCAGGTTGACCCCGGCATCGGCAAACAGTCGGAGCACCGCGTACAATCGCCCTGCCTCGTGCGGCACGGCAAAGATGATGGAAGTTTTATCACCGTTGTCGGGATGCGGCTCCCGGGCCAGCAGCAAAAATCGTGTTGAATTGGCTGGCCCATCTTCAACGCCTTCTTTGATAATTTCAAGGTCGTACAATTCGGCGCATAAAGAGCTGGCAATGGCTGCCGCCGCTTTGGGATTTTCGCGGGCGAGCATCTTGGCCGCGCCGGCGGTATCATAATACGGGCGCGCTTCAAGTTTGTTGCGCATCAAAAAATTGCGGCACTGAGCTAAAGCCTGTGGGTGTGAGAAGACCTGGCGGATTTCACGATAGTCGGTTTCCTCGGTAGCCAGCAGACAATGGCTGACGGTCACCTTGACTTCACCGATGACTTTCAGATCGGTGGTTGTCAGTAGATCGTTAACCTGCGTAACGGCGCCTTCCAAAGAGTTTTCCACCGGCACCACCCCCAGATCGAAGTAGCCGTCTTCAACGCCGCGGAAAACGTCGATAAACTCCAGACAGGGGATATAGGCGCCTTTTGGGACCAGCTGCCGGGCGGCCACTTCACCGTAAGCTCCGTGTTCACCTTGAAAAGCAGCCAGAGACCGGTCTTCATCCTGCAACCGTTTGGTTTCGTCAATAATGGTATGCAGCAGGCGTCGGGTGAATGTGCTTTCGATCAAATCCAGGTTTAAACGCTCGGCGCGTGCCAGCATGTCGTTTTCCTGCTGCGGGTCACTCAGGGTCTCTTTGAATTTATTGGATCGCAGAGCCAGCCCCATTCGTTCCTGCAGCAATACCAGCAGCTCGCGATCAATCTTGCTAATCTTTTTCCGAATTTCTTCCGGTTTCATTTTTGCTCACTTTATCCGGTTGGTTTTAGCGGTTGGCGCCGATGGCAGGCTTTCCAGAAAAGATGACAGCGGTCTCAGACGCTTCATCATGGTTGCAAAACTATCCGGTGTCAGGGCCTGGTCCGCATCGCACAGGGCCTCTTGAGGTTTGTGATGCACTTCGACGATCATGCCATCGGCACCGGCGGCGGCCGCTGCCATGCTCATCGACTCAATCAGGCTGATGCGGCCGGTGCTGTGGGTCGGATCGATAATGATCGGCAGATGGCTGAGTTCCTTGATAGCCGGTACCGCGCTGAGATCCAGTGTGTTACGAGTGTAGGTTTCAAAGGTCCGGATGCCGCGCTCACAGAGAATCACATCCGGATTGCCCTCACTTAAAATGTACTCGGCACAATTGAGCCATTCTTCGAGGGTGGAGTACATGCCGCGTTTGAGCAGTGCCGGCCGTCCTGATTTGCCGACCTCTTTCAAAAGGGAGAAGTTTTGCATGTTGCGGGTGCCAATCTGCAACACATCGGCAAACTCGGCCACCCAGGACACATCGCGGGGATCGACCACCTCGGTAATAATCGGCAGTCCGGTTTCCTGCCTTGCTTTATCCAGAATTTTCAGCCCTTGAATACCGAGCCCCTGAAAGGCATAGGGTGAGGTACGCGGCTTAAAAGCGCCACCGCGCAGCATATCCGCACCGGAAGCTTTGACAGCCCTGGCGGTCTCCAGCAGCTGCATTTCGCTTTCTACGCTGCAGGGTCCTGCGATCACAACAAAATCACGGCCGATTTCAATTCCGGATACATTGACCACCGTGCGCGTTTTGGTTTCGCGGGCGACCAGTTTAAGATTTTTCATAACAACAATCCTTTATCTAAATAACTTCGGAAGTGCCGATCTGAGCATCGCTCAAATTACCGTCGACCCCTTAGGCCGCATCTTCCAGCATGTCAAAGGTCAGATAATCCAAAGCGTGGATGCGCTTTTGGGCCAGAACCTGCAGGGCTTTGTCATTATCACTGAAACAAAAGATCATCACTGTTTTGCCCAAATGGTTGCCCGCATAAGCGTAGCTGTATTTAATGGTAATGTCAGCTTCCATTAAGGCTGCGATGATTTGAGATAAATGCCCGGGTTCGTTTTGGATTTCAAGGGCCACCACATCGTCGATGTGCCCAGGGATGTCCATCTGCATTAAAATTTGCCGGGCGGCAATTAAGTCCGAAACCAGCAGGCGAAGCTCCCCGTAATTGCCTTTGTCAACCAGCGTAAACGCCCTGGGTGTAATCCCCTTGCCCGCCAGCGCTTTTGTAATCTCATAAAGTCTGTCATGCGAATTTTCAATGGGTACGGAAATTTGTTTCAGTTTCATTGTGTTCTCCTTCTTCTCTGAATTTAGTAATCAAAAGTTAAGCAATTTATAAGTTCAAAAATACGAATAGGTATCTGTGATAGCCAGCTGGTTATTTTAGTTGAATATGTCTCAAAAATAGTAGATTACGTCCAAGGGCAAGGCGAAAACCGATTCAAAAGTGGAGCATACACGACAGTATTCGAGCATTTTGAATCGGTTTTTAACGCAGGCATTGGGCGTAAGATGCATTTTTGAGACATATTCCAATAAAAAAGCCCCGAGATTACTGATCTCGAGGCTCATAACAATAAAAAACCCCGAGTGGCTCAAGTCCACCCGGGGGTATTAACGCTTAACGCTGTGCGTCAGACAACCGGATGGACGCCTCTAAAGCTAAAAAAGAAGCGTCCGAAATTAAATAATCCATTTGTGTTGGTGATGATAGTCATGTTGTCTGCCTAGTCAAAGTTTTGGTCTACATATCTGTTTTTAGACCTAATTGTCAATGGTTTTTTGTTAATTAACAAACGGCCCGAACCGTTTTGATAAGAGGCTATTTTAAAGCCGCTTTGGCGCTAATTTTGCGGCTTTTTGTCTAAAAGCGCTTAGCGAAGGGAAGCGAAAAATCTTGAACTGTTTGAGGGCATTCGCCCGAGTTTGCAAGATTTAGCGCAACGAGCTTAGCGCTTTACAAAAGCCGCAAACCGGCCGAAAGGGGTTTTAAAATGGCTTCTAATCCACGTACAGCAAATGTGCCACCCCTTCCAGTGCGAGCTGATACCCCTGGGCCCCGAATCCTGCAATGCGGGCTGTGGCAATATCGGCCATCAAGGAGGTATGCCGAAAAGATTCCCGTTTGTTGATGTTGGAAAGATGGATCTCAACAATCGGTATCGTAAGCATCGAAAGCGCATCCCGGATGGCGACACTGGTGTGGGTGTAGGCCGCCGGATTGATAATTATGCCATCAAAGGCGTCGTTTGCCTTCTGAATCCGGTCGACCATTTCGCCTTCATGATTGGACTGAAAGGTTTCCACCGCCAGACCCAGCTGCTTTGCCTGCGCCCGTAGTGCTTCGTTTATTTCCTCCAGGCTTTGATGGCCGTATATTTCCGGCTCCCGCATGCCGAGCATGTTGAGGTTGGGTCCATGAATAACTAAGATTTTTAAATGCTTTGCATTGTCAGGCATCGTTTTGCTCCTGGTTTAACTAAGAAAAGTATTTGCTAACAATCCTTAACGGTCGCGGAATGAATTATCAGCAGCGTCAGCGTGCACTGTCTGAATGCATTAGGGAGCGTTGCGAAAGAACTACCCATAGCCTTGAAGTAGTTCATATGCTCAATGTGGATTTTGTAATTGAGCCCTTTTTTAAATATGATAGTTGTTCTTTTGTTACGCTCCTTTATGCATGAGTTTGCATGATGGAGTCGCTGATGATTTATGTCGCGACCTAATCAACAATATAATACGCTCAGCTAATTTAACTGATCATCAATTTTTCGCATAGCCTGCATAAACGTGACCCGTTTTTCCTGGGCATACGGATTATAATGGTGCATGTCATGAAACAGTTGCCAGGTGTCGTTTTCAACCACCTCCAGGATATGCAGCAAGCGTTTATACCCCTCGCTGTCGATACCGAGCGGCGCTGCGCCAAACTCTGATAGGCTTCTGCCGATATAATGGGTCAGCGCCAGGCTGACAGCGATCTGCTCATCATGATCCTCCGGGGTAGATTCGATTAGAACCAATTCTTTTGATGCCAGATAGGTTTTGACCTTTTGATAATGGTTGGTATCGATACGGATTGGGCTGATAAAGATTTTGTGGCCTTTTAAAGAATCCGCAGCGCTGTCGGGGCCAAAAATCGGATGGGTGGCCAGAATCGAAACCGTTTTCGGCAGCATTTCCTGCATCCACTGGACCGGATAGACTTTTACCGAGCAGACATCGACAACCACAGCCCCCTCTTTCAGAAGCGGTGCGATGTCTACGAGCACCTCCTGCAATTTGGAAATCGGGACACATAAAATAATAATTTTCTGGCGGCAAACCTCTTTGAGCGAAGCTGTGCGGGCGCCGCATTTTTTGATCTCGGTTGATTTGTCGGTTCGATGGTAAACCATGACCTCAAAATCTTCGGCCAGATACCTGGCGGCCAGTTTTCCAAAACGTCCGAATCCAATAATGCCGATCATATTACCTCTGCTATACGTTTTAGTCCGTTGATGAGATTTTCCTCTGAAACCGCGAAGGAAATGCGCAGATGCTTGGCCATGCCAAAGGCCTCACCGGCAACCACCGCCACGCCGCCCTCCGCTAAAATTCGCCGAGCAAACGCCTCCGATGTTTCATCATTTTTTAAAGCCTTTGATACGTCCGGGAAAAGATAAAAGGCGCCTTGCGGTTGCAGGCAGTCGAACATCTGGGAAACGCGTTCATATGCCATATCTCTTTTATGCTGCAGGTCTGCTTGCCGGGTGGCTAGCCATTGTTTTTCCAATGCCAGGGCTGCCAGGGCACCGTATTGGGCAAAGGTGCAGACATTGCCGGTCAAATGGCTTTGAATTTTAGACAGGGCGGCAATGACTTCAGCCGGTGCAGCAACATAGCCGATGCGAAATCCGGTCATGCTGTAGCTTTTTGAAAAACTGCGTGTCACGACTAACCGGTCGCGAGCGGCCTCGATGTCGAACATGCTCCTATCGACAGCCCCGTCATAAACAAATGCGTTATAGGCCTCATCGGCGATAATAAACAGGTCGCGATCCGCCGCCAGCCGGGCGATTTGTTGCAAGTCCTCAATCGGATAGACCGCTCCGCTGGGATTGTTGGGTGAGTTGATCAAAATGGCCTTTGCGCGCGGGGTAAGCGCCTGTTCAATGGCGGCGATATTGAGCTGATGATGTTGCGTTGCCACCAAAACTGGGTGGCCACCGGCCAGTTTGACCTGCTCGACAAAACTCACCCAGTAAGGCACCGGGACAATCACCTCATCGGCAAAATCGCAGATTGTCTGGAATATCATATACAAGGCCTGTTTGGCGCCGTTAGTAATGAGAATGTTGTCCAGACCCCATCCGTCAAACTGCTGTGCCAGCTGGGTTCGAAGCTCTAAAAGACCGTTTGCCGGGCTGTAGCGGGTCTTTTGGGCGGTCAGCGCATTTTGGGTGGCTTCGATCACTGCTGCCGGTGTGTCCAGCTGCGGCTCGCCCACGGCCAGGTCGATCACCTGCCGGCCCTCCTGCTGCAACTGTTGAATCAGGGTGGTAAAGGCCACAGTTTGTGAACCAGATATGGCGTTTATTTTATTTGATAGTTTCATTGGCCCGCATCTTCTGTCGCAGGGTAAGGTCGACCAGCACCAATGCCGCCATGCTTTCGACAATGGGGACGGCGCGCGGCACCACACAGGGATCATGACGCCCCTTGGCTTCCAGAACCGTATCTGCGCCCTCAAAATCGACGGTTTTTTGCGGTAGGCTAATGGTGGCCGGGGGTTTGAAGGCGACCCTGAAAATAATCGGCTCACCATTGGAGATGCCGCCCTGCATGCCCCCGCTATAATTAGTTGCAGTGCCCAGTCGAGCCCCTTTTTTTATAAAAGCATCGTTATGTTCAGATCCGCGCATGCGTGAACCGGCAAAACCCGAACCGATTTCAAAGCCTTTGGTCGCCGGAATTGACAGCATGGCCTGGGCCAGCATGGCTTCTGCTTTGTCAAACACCGGCTCGCCCAACCCGGCGGGAACATTGCGGCAGACACACGTAATAATGCCACCCAGCGAATCGCCGGCCTCCTTTGCATTTTCGATCGCGGTGATCATTTTTTCCGCTGTGGATGCATCCGGGCAGCGCACCGCATTCTGATCGACATCATTGCGTGTAATATTCAACATGTCCGCCGGCGCCGCCTCGATCTTAGAAACAGAGTTGACCCAGGCAACAATGTCTATCCCGTATTGCTCGCTCAAAAATTTTTCGGCAATGGCACCGGCGGCCACACGGCCGATGGTTTCTCTGGCGCTGGCGCGCCCGCCGCCGCTCAAAGCCTGGATACCGTACTTCATCTGGTAGGTATAATCGGCGTGCGAGGGTCGCGGTATCGAGCGCATCTGGCGATAATCCCCCGGTCGCTGATCGGTATTTTCAACCATTAATGCGATGGGCGTTCCCAGGGTCATGCCGTTGTCGACCCCGGACAGTATGGCAACCCGGTCGGCCTCTTCCCTTGAAGTCGTTAATTTGCTCTGCGCCGGGCGCCGCCTGTCCAACTGGGGCTGGATATCGGCATCGTTTAGCGATATTCTCGGGGGGCAACCGTCAACCACGGCCCCGACGCCCTGACCGTGAGACTCACCGAAAGTGGTGACGCGAAATAAGGTGCCAAATGAACTGGACATATACTTTTTCCTCCTAATATTTGACAGCGCTTAAATCAAATCATTTAAGGGTTTGGATTTCCTGGATTCGCATTGCAGCCTATTTTGTTATGTTTCTTGGCGAAGCGCAGGTAAGCGCCCTGAACTGTTTGAACCTTTTCGGTGAGTTTTCAGGGCGCCCGTAGCAAGCCTTAGAAACATCAAAATAGGCTACAGCGAGCCAGGGAATTCGAACCCGTAAATCAAAATTCTTATAAAGCTCTAACCCTAACGCTTATCAGCATTTCCCTCATTTAACTTGTCAAGGATCCGTTTGGCAATTTCTGCCACCGGGATGCCGTCTGTGTGAACAAGAACATCACTGGCACGTTCATAAAGCGGGCGGCGTTCCGTTAACAGGTTTTCGATTTCTGCCAGCGCTCCTCTGTCGGTCAGCGCCGGTCGTAAATGCTCGGTGTTGGCATCTGCCTGCATCCTGGAGCGAATGGTGTCTGCCGTTGCGTTTAACCAGATCACCTGGCCGCTGGATTTCATGGCCGCGATGTTGGCGGCATCGAGTACCACGCCGCCACCGGTGGCCACCACCTGCCGCTTCTTTGCACAGATCTGCGTGAGCGTTATATGCTCCATACGGCGAAAAGACGCCCAGCCATCGATGTCGATGATGTCCTTAATGTTTTTTCCGCTTGCTGCGACCAGCATCGCATCTGCGTCGACAAAGGCCCAGCCAAGCTTTTTGGCAATCGATTTGCCGACCGTGGTTTTACCACTGCAGCGGTACCCGATCAAAAAAAGGTTCATCACTGATATAATTCCTCAAAAACTTGCCAGAAGGTCGGAAAGGATTTTTCGACACAGCTTTCGTTTCGAATACGAATCCCCGGCACCTTTAAACCTACGATGGCAAAACTCATGGCGATGCGATGGTCATTGTAAGTTTCAACCACCGCCTCCTGCGGCCGGCCTCCCCTGATGGTCAAACTGTTTTGGGTGCAGCTGGCCTCGATGCCCATTTTGTTCAGCTCGGTTACCGTGGCACTTAAACGGTCGCTTTCTTTTGATTTCAGATGCGCCACGTTTTTGATAACGGAGGTCCCCTGGGCAAAGGCGGCCACTACAGCCAGGGTGGGCACTTGGTCGGGCATATCGGCCAGGTCGGCTTCAATCGCCTTTAGCGACCCACCGCTAACCGCAATGCCGTCTGATTCCCTGGAAACGCCACACCCCATCTGTTCGAGCAAATCGACAAAGTGCACATCGCCTTGAAGTGAAGCGCTGTTGATGCCCGTCACTTTTATTTGGGTTCCGCTGATGGCGGCCGCGCTCCAGAAATAGGCTGCCTGGGAGCAATCCGCTTCAACTGCGTATCGGCCGGCACGATAGGATTGCCCGCCGGGGATGAAAAATTTTTGATAGCCCTTGCGATCCAGCGCAATGCCAAAGCTTTCCATCAGGGCCACGGTCATATCGACATAGGGCTTGGACACCGGACCGCCGACCACCTCAATGTCAAGTCCCCGTGCAGTGAGTGGTGCCATCAGCAGCAGGGCGGAAAGATACTGGCTACTGATTTGACAGTTAATCTCCACCTTTTTAGCATTTATCATTGCGCCGTTCACTTCAATTGGTGGACAGCCGTTGCCGTTAACCGATCGGGCCTGAACATTCATTTGTTGCAATGCATCTAGAAGATCCTGTATCGGCCGTTTTTGCATGCGGGCATTGCCGGTCAGAATGTAGGCTCCTTTGCCCAGCGCAGCCACACCGGCAAGCAGCCGCATGGACGTGCCGGAGTTGCCCAGATCAATCGGCGCAGCGCAGGATGCCAAACAACCACCGGTACCCTCAACGCGCACATCGATACCATTGACGGCAATTGGAATCCCCATTTGCCGCAGGGCCTCCATGGTCAATAGCGTATCTTCACTAATCAGTGCGTTTTTAACGGCAGACACCCCGTCTGCCAAAGCTGCGGCAATCAGCATGCGGTGTGTATAGCTCTTTGAGCCGGGAACCGCCACGCGACAATTGGCAATCTTTTGTGTTTTTATCTTTTTCATATAGTTTCAAGTTAATCCTAAAGCTTTCTTAGATGAAGTGACTAAAATGAGCTAAAGGGCCTAGAGTGACTAAAGTTAATGTGTCGCTTTGCTCCATCTTTTTATAAAAACGACAGAATTCCTTAACTTTAGTCACTTTAGATCACTCCCAACTTTAGCGCACTTGTCTTTGTGCTTATCTAAAACATACTGGATGTCTATTTGTTTGCTAGTGCCTTTAAAACTGACGCTCGCATGACTTCCACCGGTGCTTGTTTGCCGGTCCACAGCTCAAATTGCAGCGCCCCCTGGAAGACAAACATGTCCAGACCGGCGATGGTGCGGCATCCTTTAGCGGCGGCATCTTTTAAAAGCTGGGTATGCAATGGATTATAAACAATATCCATGACCACCATTTCTTTGGATAATGCTTGTTTCGCGATCGGCGTTGCCGCAGTATCCGGATGCATGCCCAGCGGTGTGGTGTTGATCAGTATGTCATAACGGTTCGGCTGGCATTCTTTTATGGGTAAAAATTCGGCCTGCAGATCGGCGGCCAGACGTTCACCGCTTTTGCGGGTGCGGTTCAAAATTGTCAGGCGTTCGGCAACAGTTGCCAGCCCGAAGCCGATGGCCCGGGCCGCCCCGCCGGCACCGATGACCGCCACCGCTTTTCCGTCTATGGTGGTCTGGGTCTGCAAGGCCTTGATAGCGCCCTGGCAGTCAGTGTTATAGCCGATCAGCTTGCCGTTGTGATTGACGATGGTGTTTACTGCGCCGATGTCGGCAGCCGTTTGATCAATGTCATCCAGAGATTCCATAACCGCCACTTTATGGGGCAGGGTGACGCTGAGTCCCCTCACATTCAATGCCCTGAAGCTTTTGATTGCGGCACCCGGGTCTGAGACGCAAAATGCCAGATAAACCGCGTTGCAGCCGGTGGCTGCAAACGCCTGATTGTGCATTGCCGGGCTGAGGCTGTGCGCCACCGGGTTGCCGATCAGGCCAAAAAGGGATGTATGGGCATCGATCATTTTGACCCTCGACCTGTTGTTTGGACACTGCGGCCGGCGGCAATAATGGCTTCAAAAATACCCTGCAGGCTATCGCCATCCAATGGTCCGTTGTTTTTTTGTCGCAGACGATCCAGGATGTTTTTTTCGCGCTGACGATCGGTCACCTGAATGCCGCCCTGTTTTTTCGCCGCGCCGATTTGCTGTGCCAGCAAAAGCCGCTGATTGATCAAATCCAAAATTTTCGCGTCGATCTCATCGATGGCCAGGCGCAGTGTTGGAATGTCGCCTTGCAGCTGGCTGTCGTGTTTGTCGAGAGTTGAATCAGGCATACAGGGCCTCCTCGAGTTCTTCAATGGCGATGGGCTCCACTACGGCGTTGCCAATTCCAGCGAGCAAAATGAAATGGATGCGGTCTCCGGCCTTTTTTTTGTCTTTGGTAACAGCATCCAGAATTTTTTGCGGATCAGAAGCAAAGCCGTTGGGAAGCTGCAGATTTGCAAGCAGATCGCGCAGCCGCCGGTCTTCCTGTGCTGACAGCAGACCTCTTTTGACCGATAAAGCCGCGGCCATCACCATGCCGATGCTAACCGCCTCGCCGTGCGATATGCCGCTGACCTTTTCAATAGCATGCCCAAAGGTATGACCGAAGTTCAGCAAACGGCGCTCGCCTTTTTCGGTTTCGTCGCGGCTGACAATCGCCGATTTGATTTCCACCGATCTCAGCACGAGCTTTTCGATCGCCTCGGGATCTAATGCCAGTACGCTTTCCGCTTGTTCTTCTAAAAAGGCAAAAAGGTCTGCATCCGCAATGGCCGCGTGTT
>JAAUXT010111776.1_pt1 | contig 31358 bp, 26 predicted proteins | sample 7278171 | NCBI WGS metagenome assembly JAAUXT01 (sample SAMN14350112, study PRJNA611818) | marine sediment metagenome | isolation source: surface marine sediment (1.8m) | place: French Polynesia: Moorea | collected 2018-08
ACATTTGGGGTGATCGCAGAGGTCAGCCAAACCGGAGTGCAATGGTAAGGCCTCGCTCTGGGGGCACCGCCTTCATGATCACGGTAGCCCCTGTGCCAGGTAAGTATGCTTGAGTGGGACACCCGTCCAGATCTTGAGAAACTGTTTCATTGACAAATTCTGGTGTGCGAAACAACGACTTGTGTGCGTGTTTCACAATGTGCTCGTGTTGTCGCCATCTTGCGGCAGGCTCACCTGCGGCGCGCTGTGATAGCGCTGCGGAGGTCGCCGCCTTTGCCGGTGAAAAAATTGTGGCGTGCATTCCTCTTCTAGAAGGCCGCAGAGCGCTTCGGGGCATGTCAAAATTGTCATTCCAAACAAGGTATTTGACATGGGGTTCCACGCCATGCTGTTCTGGGGTCACACGTCTCGATCTATTCAGCATTTGGGCAGCGCGAGAATTCAGTCTCGAATGGAGTGGGCAAAAGTATTTGCTCAGGGAGGCAGTGTCAGGGGCCCAACTCCACCTTTAAAACTTGGGGTTTTCAATCGTTGAGAGTAAAAGGCGAGGGCTCCTTCCTGCCACTGGTTCCGCAAGAGAGTCAAAACCAGCAAGAATTTTCACCTCGCAGAAGTCAGGTTCCGAGTCCGGTGCCGCCCCCGTCCCCGCTACCACTTGGAAGGGAAACAGTTGAGGAATAGTTTTGTTATGTCCTGCCAGAACACACCTGTGCAGTCGAAGACGAAGACCCACGACGTGACACCCGACGCGAGCGTGCGCGCAGCGTTCTCCAACAGGTATGTGACGTGCGCAATGGCGTCGGGCGGCGTGACGCGCGCCACGGCCGCCTGCGCAAAGCACGAGTAGATGACGGGGCGGCCGGCACAGTCAAAACCGACTTGCCTCTGAAATCAAGGAGCAGCAATTCAATGACGTTTTCTGCCGGGAGAAGAGAAAATGTGAAATGTGTGGTTTACTGGTCATTGAAAAATATCTGTGGCATTGCAAACAAACCTTTCCAGCCAAACGAAAACTGGGAGAGTTCTGGGGATCAAGGGGTGTTTCACAGAAGTAACCGCCTGGCGGAGTGTGTGTGTAAGTGTGTGTGTGTGACAGACAGACAGACAGACAGACAGACAGACAGACAGACAGACAGACAGACAGACACCATGCTGTGGTAGCCCGGGTGCTGGTGGCAGTGGGTGCAGTCGACGTGCAGCGGGCGGGAGGCGCGGCGCCACGCGACGGTCGCCAGCAGCTGTTTCTCCGCCTCGTCCACGCTCCAGTCGCGCGCCTTCAGGAACCGCGCCAACCTGCGCACAGCACAAGACGCCAAGTAGTTCGTACGGCCATCTTGGATCTGACTCTGCAGAGGAAGGTGTTTATTGAAAATACAAGAAGAGAACCACTGTTCGATTTGGCTTCACACGAGCCCCCCAAAAAATGAAAAGGTGGCCAAACAGCTCACTCTCACGAGGAAAATGAATTTGACGCTTCTCAACTTTCTTTCCATCGCCCTTTTGTGTACGCGAGAAACATTTGTGCGGCACTATTCATGGTAGTCTCTCATTTCAGGAAATGTTCTCCAACATTTGTTCTATACATCGACATGACATTTGGCTGATATCTTCTCCTGCCATGAAAGACAATTGTTTCATGACCATCTTTTTCTCGAAAACATTTGCAAAATAAAAACTTCAACATGTTGACTGTAAATATGGATGCGCGAATGCATCACGAAGTCCACATCATAGAGGAGACACCACATGACTATGATATTGACACCGGCTTGAAACCCAAATATGGTTTTCTCCCTGCTTGTTGGACACAAGTTATTTTCTTGGAAAGTACATTAATTTGTGGAGTTGTCCTGTCTCCACGAATTGGTTTTGTCTTCATGCGCCCAGATGCAAAATGCCTGCAAGTGACTCAATTCTGTTCATTCTGCTGGTCTCCGGTTGCGCAGCCTTCCAACAAGCCCATCTGCCGCTGCACCCCTGCACGACTTATTCATGCGTTGTTTCCTGAAGATGCATGCGTTTGTTCTCGTGTGGGAAGATACCAAAACTGCAAAGGCATCTTTCAACTCGAAACACTCATGTCGACAGCTGTTGTGCATACAGATGGAAATCAGTGAAACTGCCGAGCGTTGAAACCAAACCAAAACTTGAAAACATATCGAGCTGGTGTGTTGGAAGAGGGAGAAACAATGGCCGCAGGAGAGACGTTCCGGAGCTGTGGTCATGGGTCAGTGTATATTCTAGGGGTGGGGACCAGGGGCCCACTCCCAACCCCTGGATGAATGAAATTTACTCTGTGTGTGCCTGTGCTGCTTGGTTGGCACCGATTTTTTTTTTTTTATTTATGTCTTCACCAAACAGGATCTCCGTGATAAAATACTTCAAATGTTTGGTGAGTTATTGTCATTTCCCAGGTTAACTCTGCTGGACTGCTGCAGCATGGGGTGCTGGATGTGAGGCTCGTGTGCCCCTCCTCGAGGTAGACAGGCTCCCGCAGGACAGACACTGTCAAGTTTGAAATGACAAACAGTCGGTGACGGTGAATCAGGAATGGTCGTGTCACTCTCACTGTGCACAGTGTATACTCACGTTTCCTTTTGGTGGAAGAAGTCGGGCTCATCCTGAAGAGCCGCCAGATCCTTCAGTCGACTCCTTAGTTCCTGCACAAGAGCCTCTGGGTTCCTCTGCATGTCTGTCGCGCACAGCTTAGTTCACCACGTCAGCACTGTGACTTGTGGGTCACAGTCTTTTTAAGTGTGCGAAACGCTTGAAAGGAGAAACACAGTACGTCAACCCAAAACAAACAAGAGACGGAACAGGATCTGGCTGGAGGACGAACCCCTTGGGTCTCAGCTTGAGGTGCAACAAATTTTTCTCGGAGATCAGGGGAGCCCAGGTACCTGGACCTGCCCCCTGGCAACTACCAGTACACAAAGGTTTTCAACTTCCTTCTGTCTGTCAACTGTTGACTGTGACAACAACGGCACAATGGATTTTGCCGCAACAGGATGAAAACCTCTGCCACCCCACACTGTTGGGCGGACTCAAGGTGCAAGACGCATCCAACTTCCTGGCTGTGTCCCAAAACTTCCTGCACAAGTACCTCCAAATGTTCATCGGTACGTTTCCTGGAGATTGGTTCTTTAACAACAATCCTGGATTCGCCTTGGATTGGCAACAAGGTGATGTATCAGACAGCAGTTTGTTTCAGGGCAGTGCGAAATTCCAAAAATCGGTGCAAGGTCTCAGCTGTACCCTTGTAAGGCACGCGCATGCGAGTCCAGCGTGTGGCATTCGTGGATTCCACACTTGCACTGCTCGTCTCGATCCTATCCTAATTCACTGATCCCGTCTTCTGGTGATTTGATGTGCAAAAATATATTCTTGACAAGTTATGTTTTTGTTTGCACAAGTGTCCGTGTTGTCCAAGGGCAGAGAGAACATTTCAATTTCCATTTGACCATGCAGCTCGAAAACAAGGCGATGTGGGGTGACATCAATTCAGAACCACGAAACTCACCTTAAAAAGAATGGGCTAGTTGGTGCACGAGGTTGTTCACCAGTCCATACAGGCTCAGCTCCAAATTAAAGTGAGTGATGACAGCGGCAATCACTTCCGGATGCATCTTATCCTTGGCCTGTTTTAAGGCCTCTTCACATAACTTTCTAATAATATTTTGTTTTAAAAGGCTAATTAATTCAATCTCTGTGGGAGTTATGTATCTCTGGTTGGTGTTGGTAGCCATTTTGAAAAAGGAAAACCTCAAGGGGTCACATGATCATGTGATACCCCTGTGGGGGGAGGAATGCAGGCTGAAAAGCCAGCAAAATAGTGATATTGTGCTATTATGTGTCTATTTTCTATCTAATTAAGAAGGTATCTCTCTGCAATCTCGGTCAAAATGAAAACTGATAACACAGTGCACATTCAATTAATAAATAAAAATATTCAGAATATTAAAAATTGCCAGGCATTGCCAACACCCCCTACCAGGGGAGGAGTGTGGTGTGACACACCAGCTGTAAAATTATAGTTAAAACCACCACTCACCAGATGGTGTGATTGGAATAAGGTCAATAAATACAGAGGTTCCCGCCCTCGGGGACAGTCTCTCCTGAGATACCAACCTGTGTGTTTGTGATACGTATCACTACACGACACAACCAGTTTCATTTTACGAAGCAGAAATCGAGCTCGTATTTGACCACGCTCGAGAAAATATCGGATCTGAAGGTATCTCTCCGCAATCTCGGTCAAAATGAAAACTAATGACACAGTGCACATTCGAGTCGCTTCGCTGAACTAAAACAAGTGTTCAATTTGTTGTGGCGCAAGCTGACTTGATAAACAAATTCGTTCGGCACACAAGAAACTTTATTCATCCGCATGCAAGCGCACCGAAACACCGACGTGGGCTGTGACTTTGCCTACAGTACTATTGTTTGCGTTCGTTCTGCGGCGTGGATTTGATATGTCAAAGAGTCACGAACTGAAAACTCATCAACTCTCTGGCTCAAGAAACGAGTATGCTTCACAGCATTGTGTCGCGGATGCCCCTGGAGATGTTACTTCTTTGACTACCAGCACAAAACCTCAAAATGCTTCTTATGCTGGCTCATGGGTTCAACTGGCAGATTGATTTTGCGAATTCTATAGGCCTTGAGGGCCTCAATGCTGTGAGATTGATATTACATCATTGGCTGCCAGCATCTAAATGATACTTATGCTAACTACAGGGCCTAAATTCCATACACAGGGGTGTGGGGGTGTTGCACCTTGCATTCTGGACAGACACATACCGACAATAAAAATTTCGTTTCCGCGACTGGGAAATAGAATCCGTTCGCTGCTATCTCCTCGCTGATCTCCCCGCAGATCGCCCCGCACCCAATGGTGCTTGTTGGCATGTGCTTCATCAGCTAGGGTGATCTGCGGGGAAACAGTAGTGAACAGACTTGAGTTCCTCAACAATTTGGTTCCTCTACATGCTTCTTGAAAAACATTTTGGTGGGGTGAGCCACCATGTCTTCAGAGGAATCTTCAATTGAAAACTGAAGTTCAGACATAATGTCTGGGTCAGTGGAAATTGTGGATTGCTGTGATTTACATTTCCACCCCACAGATCTCCACACACCAGGATGTCTTGCTTGGAGTGCAAACAAAAGGATCACCCCTATGATCTCCATGGACAATTAAAAACTGACTCAGTCTATTTTGAGCCAACCCCTTTGAGCTGTCATTCGAGGAGAATAGGTCTCTGACCACTCCACCTAACATGTGACCAAGAAATCAAGCTTTGACACACACATATTGTTGGTCTGGTGCGAGCCGGACACTCTGTCTTGTCATCTGTCTCTGATCACCAAGCAGGCAAGGACACCCACTCCATACAATGTGATGGTCGTGATGTTGACCTTTCAGAACATTACTTTTTGCGACTGCAGAGTCTGAGTCCCCTCTCCTACTCACCAACGTGCAAAGTTTTCCGAGCTGTTTGCGCTGTGTTCACAAATTTGACATTGCGCACCAACAATGAACAAATATTGATTGAAACAGGTGAGTCAAGTTTGCATGCAGATTTGTACATGGCGAAGCTTTTCTGTCAGTCGTGTCACCAGGCTTAACAAGCGAGGATCTTGTCTCATCGTGGAGGTGGACCCCCAGCATTCGCCGGTGGTTGTTGGTCTGTTCAGCTTTCAAGCCGAAAAAAGAGGCAACTCCTTCAAGAGCCACCAATTAAAGGGGCTGTGCAACTGTTAGCCCAGCTTCTTCAGTTGCACAGGGACAAACAAGTGATATTGTCTTCTGGACTGCTGCGCATGAAACTTGCCTTTCCTTCGATCTGAGAACTTGGCGTATGCATACACACGTGATGTTCAGCATGGCTCAATTGTTACACGTGCGATGCCCCAATTAACAGATTGGTGGCACAGACAACCAAATTTGATCACATGAGCAGTTGAGAACTAATGAAAGGAACCAAATGGTATCTGTGTCATTGATCTGACAATTCAGGCACGTCGGAAAAGGAGCGGACGTGTTTGCTGAACCTCCGTACAAGTGTATTGTGTCAGCAGGGAACAAATGGAGTCACAATCACCAGTGTGCCACAATCACCAGTGTGCCTACGTACCGTATCCAAACGTGTGCACGATGCACCTTTTTGTCCTGAAAGAGATTTCTGTTATTTCAACATGACCTGATACTTGCCAATCAATGCTCAAGTTGAGGTGCGTCTTGAATTTAGTTGCGACTTGTACACGGGTGAATACGGTAGCTCTCAGTGGAACTTCTTTCTCTTAGTCTTGCAGTTCTTTTCAAGATCCCAGCACCTCAGTTGCACCTCAGTTGCACACCACACGCAAAGTCTTCAATTTTTTCGCTGGAGTGTCTCCATCTTCTGCAGGCATGGGTACTGCCGGCTTAATTCTACGTGTGGATGAAGAAGGGATACTGTTTGAAGACTTTTGAGGTCACATTTACGCTGGGCCCAAATTCATCATGTCAGGTGAAAGAAGATTCTTTTTGCTATCAGAAGCTTTTCTGACGAATTGGTGAATTTGGTCCGAGAATGGGAGGGTTGCGTGGCGCAATCGTTGTCCCACAATCCCACTTTTTTTTAAAATACTTTTCGGGTTATCACCGTCTGACGCCCCCTCCCCATTTCTAAACCTCAGACACCCTCGCAAATAAAATAGATGTTTGGGGTGTGTGGTGGTGACCACACAACACACGCCTTTCCAAACACGGCAAGGTTTGATCCCTTGGTGTACGTTTCGCAGTTGGACATTACCTGCAGAGATTAGTCAACGTCTTCGAGTCGCCTGCTCCTCGCACATCAACACTGAAGTTGCGCAGACCCCTCCTTTGCGCGAAGTGTACAAAGACAAGATCTCTGTCAAAAATTTTGAAACTCCAGACTTGGGTCCTTTCTTCGAGTGCAGCACATATTCAGAATGATAAATGCTACGTCACCAGAAAACACATTCAGGATGTCTGATATTTGTGGCTGTTTATGTACGTAGCAACAGCTGCGTGCGTTTTGAATATTGACATCGAGAATTTTCAGCTTTGTTGCTTTTTTGGACATGTTGCTGGAGAAGTGCAACATCTGTCAGCACGTTTTCTTCCCACCCAACGCTCCGTTTCTGCAACCTGATTTCGAAAAGACAAATCGACAACGGTGTTTCTTTTGTCATACGATTGAAGAGGATCATTTATTGAAGAAAATTCAAACATAGTGACAATGTTTATCTTGAAATCCTAGATGTTTTCACTTGTTTTAGAACGAGCAAAGTACTGACCAATTCTCCAAGCACTACAATAATATCAGTTTAAAAACACATAACAAGAAATCGGCGTGTGTGTTGTGTGTGTCAAACCCCAACCCTCAACATGTAATTTTCAAACAGGATTTCAGCAAACGCCCGACTGAACGCAGACGAGCAGTTTTGATCACTGGCGTTCTTCGCTTCCACTCTCAGCCAACACAACACAACAATTCCTCGCTACTGAGAAGTTGTGATCAGCTGAACGTCTTGAAGACAACAAGATGAACCGCCGCAAACAAAGAGTTCAACGTTTTAAAAAAGGTTGCATTGGGGGACATTCTATTCCTGCATCAAATGCACCAGCAGCAATTTTTTGAAACGTTTGCGTGTCGATTTTCTGCCTGTCTGAAGACGTTTGTGACGGATCACACTGCAGTGGCAGAGCGAAGGAAAACGAACACACGACTCACTTGAAGTCTCGGAGGAAACAAGAACATCACATGTTGACGTGCGTTTGCTGTGATTGAAAGAACAAAACAAAACACACATTTCTCATACATGGTCGTTTCGACGCGGTAGCGTCCCAGCGGTCTCCCGCTGGTTTCCTGCACTACTGGGTTACCAATGCCTAAGGTGACTCTAAGTGTGCGCGTTGCTATGGGAAACGGAAACCACCAGGAAACCACTGAAACGCTTCTGATGCAACTTTCAATCGAATTCTTCAGCATGGGATGAAACATACTATACACCGGCACAAAGAAAGAAAAAATGCATTACAGTTTTTTCTTTTTCCAGTCGTCGATTTGAAGCCCTCAGTTGACAAGCGGCGACCACAACGCAATGCACCACCTTGCTAACCAAGCTGTCTCTTGGAAACAGAATGACTCTCAATGTCCATTCTTTCCACGGACAGCGTGCACCAAGGCATGTCTGTCTTCGTGCGAGTAATTGAGTGATTTTGTACACGTTTCAAGTTCTAACAACGTTACGGTATAGTCATGATCAAGTGCACGTGTTGTACACATGTTGTGAGGCTTGGGACTTAAAATTTGGGTCTTGATTCTGCTGATCATGTTCCAGGTTCCTACAGACCAAGGCAAACGAAGGACAAGCAGAAGGCACGTCTGCTGTTTTCTTGTTTTGGGCACACTTGAGTTACAAAGCGTTTGGGTGAATGTTGAAACTTCAGAGTCCCCTCTGGCATTCTTTCATCTGCGCTGATCTGCAAGTTGCACGGACAACGTTCATCTTCCCTGAACTGATTCTGTTGCAAAGTAAGATTTCATGACAACTGTTTCATTTCAAATCACCAGGCACAACAAAAAACTAAACAGGAAAAAAGTAAACAATACACTATTTTTTCTTCTAGTATCACACTTTGTCAGACCAAGTTTCTTGGTCATTCAGTTCACCACTTTGACCTGGGACACTGGGGTTCATTGAGGAACAGATCTAAAAACACTTGACCCCCTCAGCGTGGTCCTACTAGCATATACCTGTTGCTACAAGGTTGTTTCTGAGCATTCCCCTTTCATTGGAAGTATACTTTCATCAGTGTACTGATTGTACGTTGTGCTAGAGTCCGTGGGCTATATCACTGCGAGGTACAGTGACTAAAAATGTACACCAATCAAGAACCACTTCGCCCCGACTCGGCTGCTAAAACAACTACGCCACAGTGGTCGGTTTTGCATGCATCTAAAGCTAAATTCTTGCCCAAGAAACTCAGGCATGTTGTTGAAAATATAAAGGCCGTTTGTCAAAACTTTCAAAGGTGCTGTCAAATTTCTGGCATCTGCAGCAGCAAACTTCCTTTCTCTTCAGGTCGACATCGGCCAACGAAGCGAACGAATAGAAATGACAACGCACCGTCAAAAGTACCGACAAACGGTCTTTTTTTACAACAGTGTTGTGTGTTCCTTCATTAGAAGCCATTACAGTTTGCCGTATCAAATGGCTCCCGTTGTCCCAGAGTGCAGTCACATAAGAAGTAGTAAAGTTTGTAAAAGTTGTACAGCGTAAATCACAACACGTGTCTTGTCCTTTGATCAGAAAAAATCAAACGGCGTGCACAGAAAAGGGGAAGATTTCATCAGTTCTCTCTCTCTCTCACTCCACCCATCCAATCGATCAGCAATCAATCAAACATCAGTCAAATGTGAATCACCGTCAATTGTGTCAATCAAACGCGGTTCGGTCATTTCTCTTCACGTGTCATTTCCGTTGAAGCAGCTGGTTTCTCAAGTTTTCAGAAACCTGTCTCGTTTTTCACCGAACCCTGGTTCAAGAGACATGATTGCAAGAAAATAGACACAAAAATATTTTCGGGCAAGTTGAAGCGAAATTAGCAGCATTGTTCGCTGAAACCAAAACACAAACAAGTCACGTATGGTGCGTGTGATGCGTTCGTTACAGTCTGTTTCGAACCTTTCGTTCGAAGGTTTGAGAAGAAAAACCAATCAGGTTTCTGGACAGAAAACGTCCCACTCCATGGGCTAAATTGCCACAAGTTTGTGAGCCTTTTCTGTCAGTATGTACAACTTGCAGCATTGTACTTTTGGCGACTTTTCTTCGCATTTGTGTTCAGTATTCACCTTTGCTCCATTCTCAGTACGAAATTGGACAATCATCATCAACAGAGGTTTGGTTTGTTATTTACAGTCTGTACACCGACGTGTGGTAACGAGGGCAACTCACTGCGCGCTCCACGCACGCGCACTCTTGGCAATGTTGCTTCCATAAAAAAAAACAAACAAAAAACTGAAGAGCACAGGGTGCACTTGTTGGTCTCAATTGTTCTGGAACTGCAACGTGGGAAATGACACAGATACAACGGAGACGTTCGAAACTAAGGTCGCAACGTTGATCGACACACTTGTGTGGAAACGGATCAGTCCAATCTGCACAGAAGGCGGACAACGGTGAAGACTTGGTTCGCCGCCTGTTCTTTCACAAACGTTCCCCACACAATTGGTCCTTGCGTCAGACGTCCTTGTTTTAGTCTTCTCACAGCCCGAAAAATGAACCAAAGACAAAGCAAACTGACAAGTGACGAAACAATTCCTTTGCGTTTTATTCACCAGAATCAGAGTGTCTTGCGGTGGGAACAGAAAGATCGCGGGCAAATTATCGACACCGTTTCCACACGATACGTACAGACAGAAATCAACCGAAACCTCAAAACTCGATTGCAACAAACGTTCAAAAAATCAGGGAGAATTCGAAGGAATCAACACGTACTCGAATCTTAACGGATTTTCCCCCCATGGGCTGTCGAGTGTCATCAGAGAGAATTTGTACACCTCTTCTCAGCGTTTCAAGCTTTTACTCGCTGACCGACGGACACACACCGACAAAAATAGTGACACCTGGACTCAGCTCGATTCTCCTGTTCCACAGACTTGAGAGCGTCAGAAACGAACTGAGCCGAAAAATGGAAAATTACAAAAGAGTTTGTTTCCCTCCTTCACAGAGGTTGCTGGAAGGTCAAATGGGGCTTTGGTACAAAGGTCAAGCTGGGCAGGTGAACAAGACCAGATGGGAAGGGGGACCGCAATCACTTGCGTCGGGAAACGCCCCCTGTGCCGTTCCGTTCTTGGGGGTGGTGGGGGATCTGCCTCCCTTCATTCAATGCCAGCCCTGTGCTTTTGGAGAAACACTTGAATTAATTAAATGACAGAAATTAAACAAGAGACACTGTTTCAACAAACTGCGGCATTCGAAGAAATATAATGCACACGGAACCAAACTACAAGCAGACAAAATTCTCACACGAATTCTTTGGCTTTCTACTTTCAGACACGTTTCGTGCTTGAAACGAAACAAAGACGTGAGCAAACGAATTTTCTCCCCGTGCGTTCCCACATGCAGTTCAGACGCCCGTTTTCCCGACAGCTCCTTTCAAAGGAACTTTGTGATCACGCGATCGACAAAACACAAGACCCGCACTTGGAAATTTTGGACTCCACACATTCTGAGCTGAACAATTAGCTGCAACAAGATCATTCAATCATCACCACCCAACAATGTACAACAAATACACACAAGAACAAAATAACAAGGTTCGAATGAACAAAAACAATTGCGACTTGGGCTCGCGAATGTGGTGTGTTCGACAAGAAAACGACTGCAGATGTAACTGATGAACCAGTACAAAATGATGAATAAATGGGCATATGTTTCAAACAGGTTTTCTGAAAATCTAAATCTGCACAATGGACCCAAACAAAACGAATCGGAGTTGTACAAACCAAACTCGTTTTCCCCAGAAAAACATCACAAACGTTCAGTTTTCCGTGAATACTGGCTCCCAACAATGGTTGGTCTCCCAACATCACACCTCGGCACTTTTCTCGGCGAGCTCGCATCCTGTGCTTCGCTCTCACTTCTCTTCGTCGCCTGTTTTGCGCTGTTTTTGTCGATCGGAACATCTTTCAAATTTGATCACAGAAATCAACGAAAAACAAAAAAGCAAGCAACAATCTAAATTTCAGTGGGTTCTTTTTAACGCCACAGGGTCCGAAGTCAACGGTTTGCGATTTTAGCAAATTAGAAAATTGTGTTCAAAAGCAAAAACAATTTTGAACTTGTTTGTAAGAATGAGCAGTTGTGAACTCATCCACAAAAATCAGAGCCCGGCGCTTCTGAGCAGATTTACTTCAAAGACAGAAACAATCAATTTATTGGAATTGGACCTTGAATATACTTGTACCACTGTAACAAATCAAGCAGAACACTAAACCGTTCCAGGTACTATTCGTGAGCACACATGGAAAAATATACACTTCTGTTTCTTTCAGTCTGATTGGTTTCCCTTGGGATTCTCAGAACGTTCATGTCCTGTTGATCAAACCTCACCTCGAACACCGACAAAAAGGCGAGCCACATTCAACGCCTATTTGCGACGTCAGAAAACCGACGCAATCAAAGCGAAGACAAAAACGACAGAGTAGCCAACATACCCTCACCCAAGTGTTTGGGGACATATTGAAAAACACCGCGCCAAACCAACGCCACAAACACAAGCAGAAGTTGACGTCGCCCGTTCCTCAAAGCGCCGTCGCTCCACCGTGAATCTCGTGACGTGATCTGTTCCCAAGTGGAACGCACCCATCGCCCTGACAACAATGCGTTGCTGGGTTGGTTGGTTGTGGGGAGGGAGCAAGTTGTTGCTCAAGTGACTAGGAGTGGCAGGCCGAGCCGTGCAGGTCAAACGATCAAGTCCTGCGCCGCTGAAAACATAATCACTGAATTACATGCCACGGCAAGTTTTTGTTTGTCCAAAAATTGCGCCCAACGCTCTCGCCGTCACGACACAACATTCTGAGAGTTGCTGGAAAATGCCACCGTTGTTTTGTTGTCCAAGCTGCTGAAATTTACTGTCGCAGGCCAAACTTCCGTGTCACATTTCCAACAACCACCACCTGCGCTACGACCCGACAGATCAGTTTGGCCGAGGCTGACCTCCCCGGAGACACGTACCTGGCTGGGGAGGGGGAGCTACTTGTGGGGCGACGTGGAGGATCCTGAGCGGTGGAAGTGTACGTTCTGCCACTTGCCTTCCCGTCGATACCACACGCGCGTCTCTTCCGACTGCATCGTATTCGGCATCCCGACCCTGGCAAACATCACAACAGTCATGATCGAGGCCAGTGTCGCTGGATGCAGATGGTTCGACTTGAAACTCGTGCACGTACACGCACGCACCCACAGGGACGCAAAGGTGAATAGAACAGAACAACTTCCGTCACTTCGTTTCGATTACCACTCAGTGGAGAGGTTCATCCTTTGATTACGTCGTTGCGATCGACAAACTTTACCCGATGTCGTAAAATCCAGAATAATTGGCTGGCTCGGTCACCACTTAAGCGCTGTCGCTTCTACGTACTTGTCAATGTACTGCGTGAGGCGCACGTAGGCGATGCACGCCGCCTCGTCACCCAGCAGATGCACGTGCGGGTTCAGAATCGACGTGTTGATCGCCTTGCTGTTCTTGGACAACACTGCAACGTAAAACAACGCGACGTGATACGTCCGAGCAGTTCTCGCAACAGTCAAGAAATCAAGAATCCGTCACACCTCACGAACAGCATCAAGTTTACTCCACAGTGTTTTCAAGGCAATTCGAATTTTTCTTTGACGATGCAGGTGAATGCGTTCAGAAAAGACGTGGGCGGTCTCAGTGGCAAAGGGTTTCGCTTGGTGTGACGGTCGCACTGAGAATGTTAATCTACGTGGTTCTGTTCACAAGACTCAGATTGCAACTTCTTCACTGGAGGTCCGATAACTTTTGCGTCGAGCCCAAGCTGAAGACCTTCGTTGTGTTTTGTCACACCAAACAAACTTCAGCGGAAATGCGAACACACTAATGCTGAAAAGTACTTCCACTTGGTGCAAAGAACGTCTAAAATTCCTCCTCTTGATGTCACACCGAACAAGTTCTGAACACTTTGCTGGTGAAACTGAGCACTTCTAGGGAAGTACCATCTCAGCTCCACTATGTCCACGATTCAAGCAAGTGCTCAAAAGTGAAACAATTGAAGGAATAAAGCCAGAGTACACAAAACAAAAATCAAAATCTATATCAAGCACTGCATCACGAAAAGTTTACATCTTTCTTCATCTAACCGAGGAGGGCATCAACAGAAAAACAGTAAGTACGGTACACAGACGCTGATCTGTTACTGTCTCTGGTGGAGTTGACGCAAACTCCAGCACGGCCGTGTCCAAGGGACGTCGAGGGACCCAGAAAGGACCGGCGTCAATCCCCACCCACCCTTCGCTACATTTTCACCTTTCTCTTTGTTGATTCAATAGCAGTTCAAATCGTTCGTGATTTTCGAGTACATTTCGAACACAGTTGACGTTGAATCTCACCAAAACACGTTGTCAGCAAACCGAACCCAGAAGACTAATAGAACCACTGTTGTGTGGGACAGCACCGGGAAGGAGCACTACACAAATGCGCACAAAAACATGGAAAGGGGAATCTTGAAAACTGCTATCGGGGACTGTGACAAAACTTTGGGTTCTTTTTGATAAAAACGACGCTGCCTCATTCAGAACTTGCGTGACAACACGTTCTCCACCACGACAACGCTCGCGGCAAACAAGAGAACGAGTGTTGAACACGCGTGGTTTCGTCCACGAGCTGGGGCAGGCGTGACATTTTGAAATGAAACACCGAAAATGGCCTGTCAGCATTTTGCGCGTCACAATTTACGGGCGCGCGGAGGGGAAATGCGTGTTCTCAAGACAGTGAGACACCTTTGATATTTCAATTTTCAGGGTTCGGGGTTGGCACCGTTCTTCAGCCAAGACAAACTACCCCCCTCCCCTCAGCGGTAACTTTCACAAGTTCCGTGGTGGTGACCACTGAACGTGGCATTTTGGGTCTCCGATTTTCTTTCTCGGTCGAATGCTTTGCCTCTTCGGACGGAATGAGGTCATCTGGGAAGTTTGTCTGGCAGTACCTCGAAGAACACCACTGGCGACGACACGCGTGCCAAGGCACAACAATTGGCAGGTCTGTACTTTTCCCAACCTGCCGGAGTGGGGGTGGGAGTTTCATATTGTTTGGTGTTTCACGTTTTACCGGAAGGAGGCAGGGACGCAAAAAAAAGGTCATGCCTGCCCGCACCCATCTCTGTTCACGGACAAAGATTACTTTCCCGTCTGTGGTGATGGCAGCAAAGACTGCCAAGGCGGCCGCGCGCACTGAAAATTGTATCATTGGCAATTTCCAAACTGCAACAAAATCCTTGTTCTTTTGAGTCTGTCCGAGGCACACTCGTTCCATGCACAAACTTTTTGTGACGAAACTAGGGTTTCGAGAAAACAGGGCTGGGGTCGAGCATTTGGGTAGTGGTGTTCCTTCCTACAGAGAGCGATGTAACAACAAATGCTTACATGCTACTTGATTGGGAACCAGAGCTATAATACCTGCGCGTCCCAGGGGCAAGGCAAAAAGGGCAGCAAAACGCGTCAACGTCACGAACATGCGCATTGCAGAGGTCCTTCCCACCCTCCAAAACGGACCAAAATTGCAGTATTCTCGTGAATTGGGTGGAGCGCGTTGAAGCCCAAAACTTGGGACATTGAACTTTTCAACTCGAACAAGGACACGAAGCTTGCCATAGATCTACCGACACAGCTACTGCCATCACTGGTCGGGGCAGAACAGAACACAGCTTTGACCATTACACGTCCAAGGTGAGACCCTGCAACCGGCCCACAACCACCATGCACGCTCATTCACAACACCATGTTCTCGGAGACAAGACACTCACCATTATCAAAGTAGAACTTGTGAAAGTCCATGCCCTCGATGAGGTTGCCGAAAGCCTCCGGCTCGAAGCAAGTCAGCTGCGGGTCCACGAACTTCCTGCAATGCGCAGAACGGAAAGCGTTGCAACAGCAGAATGTCGTCATAACTGACAATCTCGCCGCTTTGTCTGACAGCAGCGTCAACCGATCACATGGCTTTGAAGACGGGACTGCTGGGCCCGTGAGCCTCGTACATGGCACGATAAACGGGTTGTGTTGAGCTGCACTCACGTGTACGTCTCGAAGTCTCCGCTCGTGATGGCGCCGATCAGCTGCTCCGTCAGTTTGATGATCTCCTGCTTCCGACCTGCCGTGCCGCCGGTAAACACAGACAAACACACATCAAGCACATGCCAACCCCATTGATAGATTTATCAAGTGAAAGCTATCTCATCACAAGTTGGAGACGCTAAAGGACTTGTTGATCTGTGTCGGATTTTAGCAGCCCGGCGCCCAGTGCGATGTTTGCGAATGACAAACAACAGCTGTCGCAACAATCGTCAACATTTCAGGAAAATCAGCGACTCTGGCTCACAAAAGCGGCAGGAACCTAAGCGCCGTGCTGCGCAACATGTCTCCATGAATGCTACTTCGCTGAAAACCCTTCATGAATTTACCAAGGAATTCGTAAATGAAACATGCATTGAGGTGTGAAACCAATAGAGTCTGCTTTCTCCCGGAGGAACAGAACGTCCAGGAAGATGTTTCTTTGCAAGCAGGGTGACAAAAGACCATGCATGTTTCAAAGTTGACTGAAAGGTTCAACCAACTGATTAATAATACTGCAATTCAGGTCTCCCAACAGAAACCGTGACTTGTGTCAAGCTGTGCTCCTGAGGGGCGAAAAGATAAAGTTTTGCATTTAAATCTGTTAGTGACATCAAATTCTGCCCAACACGACCTTTTCCAAACTCCTCACAAACTATGCAAGAACACACACCGCTGGGTGTGGTTGTCGCGTGTCGCGGTGGGCAGACACCTGCGAAATTGGTCAAATATCTTGCAGGAATTCAAGACCACGGTGTAAAATTATGCCAACAAGTTCCCAATGACCCAGACCTTGGGCCAGAAAAAATTTCATTCTTGCTCTGCGCATACCCATACACTGCAACTCAGGCCAGGTGAGAAGTAGAGGTCTACATAAAAGTACAAACCGATACAGCAAATCAAATGTTTTTTGCAGTTCAACAAACCTTGAAGAGAACATTGCTGTTTCCGACCTTTACTGCCCACGAAGCCCAATTTTAAAGTTTGGACCAAACCAAAACAGAGCTGTGTTTCTCACACGAGACAAGCCCAGTGGGCGGCTCAGAAGTCAGGGTCTGGAAATAGCAATCTTCGTGACCACCCTGATAGAGATTACTTACTGTTGTCTACTGAATTTTCGGTTTTCCCTGTTCCTGCGTTTTTGGGGTTGGACGATCAAAGTTTGAAGAAAAAGAAAAAAAAAGGAAAAGAAGTTCGAGATGAGATACATTGTGTCGAAAGCACAGCTGTGAACACCCGTGCCTCACAGGTGCAGCTGCATTCACAACTGTGGCCAAAGTCACCAAACAACGATGAAAATTTACAAATTACGGCACAATATGAAAACTACTCTCTCCCAAACTGTACAATAACAGTTCTACACATTTCAGATGCTCAATCAACAAAACTGAAAATTGTGTAAAATCTCGCTCAAGTTGGGACGTGCGCGATTTGCAATTCGAGAAATGAGTGACTTTTCGCTGTGGCATGACAGCAGTGAATCAAGGGGAAACAACACGGACTTGGCGAGATTCTACCGCTGCAAAACACCCAAACGTTGCTGAACGGACAACAAAGTCATCGCGATATTGATGTTTCACAACAGTGTCACGGATTATGCTGCTTTTGGCGTGTGAGAGGGACGCGCCATTTCTCCAATTCCATTGAAAAGTTTGCTCGCCAGCGTTGATTTCCATTTGTTCGTGCATTATTTCAGTGAGAATAGTGTCCCCTACCGTCCCTGAACACCTCGACATAAATTTGCAGTTGCCATGATGCGGGAACAAAACGCGTCCGCCGGATGAGCGTGAAAGGCCTCGCTCCTCCGCGAGTGTTGGAGGTCCGGCGGAGGCTCGCCGTTCCGTGGCGTGCCACTCTCACGCCAAAGTTTAACTGCACGAGCAACTCTCGTCTGCACTAAAGCTGCACACTTCCACAGACATCTTCAACCAACGGCCTCGGGTGAGTGCGTGCGTGTTTTCCCTAAAAAGACGACGAACTTCCAGCTCTTCGCCGTTTTTAGTGTTCTCATACAAAAGTGCAAGTGTCGGGGCAAGTCTGACACTTCGTGTCGCAACTCTCCCTCGCTTGTTGTCCGGGTGATCGAATGCGATTTGATGTCAGTGAAAACCCGTGCTCCTGATCACTCCGAAAGCCTCAAAGCTCTGAGCTGGAAATTTCAACTTGTGTGGTTGGTGGTGTGCTGGCGATGCATGTGGAACGAGTCCATAATTCTGTGCAAGGGGCAACGAACAACACACGGAAGGAAAAAAAGCACTTCTCGCTAAAATCAGGGAAATCACACAACTTGCACTTGACAGTCCACAAACTTTGGCAACAACATGCTTGGATATTATTTTGCCTCGTATTTTCGACAAAATTTTGTATTTACATTTGTTTTACCAGAATTACATCACCGCACACTGCACTGAATGAAAGTTCTTCGTTCACTATTTTCCGCTTCCGAGCAGTAACAACAGCTTCCTCCGGCACCAGCTCTGTGCATGTTCTCTTTGAGCACTGCTTCTTCAACCATACATTTCGCCCTCAATCGTGGAAAAAAATTTGCACCTGTACAAAATCCTGTACATGAAGAAAAACGAATACGAACAAACAAACGAAGTATGTGTACAACCAAAGCTGAGACTTCGCAAAAAAGGCCAGAATGTTGAAGACGTCATTTCTTCATGGCGACACCAAACAATTGGGTTGAGAACCAAAAACACAAAGCTGCAGATGACGATGACACTTTGTCCTGTTCTACGAATGAGGGGACAGGCCTGGGCGACACGATGAAAACTGTATAATTCAAAGAAATTCACAGACTCAAAACGTTCTGATTGCGTTTCACTGACAGAAGTGCGAGAGATGAACAAAGACGGTCTCCAGAAAACACCCATATTGCGCTTTCCTTTTCGAGAAAAACCTTCGGATCCAAACACCGCTTTTGTCAACAAATTTTGGGAAAGAGAAGACCCCAATCCCGAGGACCCCGGGTTCTGTTTCTCACAACTCGCTCCGCACGGAAACTGCAATCGTTGCCCATTCCTTCCGCACTACAAGCGTGACCCTTCGTTGATGGTTCACTGTTCCTGTGTGATACAGCGAACTTGAGTCTGGCTCTCCTCCCTGTCCGCCAGGTACAACAATGCGGTCTATTCAAACACCTTCTTCGACGAAACTAAAAATTCTGCCTCTTTCGGGATGACATGCGAGTTAGCTGCAACTCCCCAAAGCTAATCCTAAAGTCATGCAGGGAGATCTATGAGTTGAACTTCCAAACTAGAGGACACAGCAAAAACATGTGGGCATAACAATGGGATGCTTGTTCTGTCCAAAGCCAAACCAATCGGGTGAACCCCCAACTCAGACTGGGGCAACTCGCTCCCTCACCAACTCTCTGCACGGGCGCCGGGTTTTTCTCCGCCGATCTGTTTCCCGCTGCTGCTGCAGCACTTTGTAACGCTGCCGCCGCCGCCACCGTCATGGGCGATTGGGCGGGCTGGGTGGTGGGAGGAGGTGGTGGTGTTGCAGAGGGTTTCTCTTTGTGATTTGACACGAGCTTGTCGGTGAGCGCTTTGAGCTGGGCGGTGGTGGTTGAACCACCTCCCACTGCGGGGACAGGTTTGGCTTCGCTCTTTGCGGGGGCGGAACCTTCCACGGAAGGCGCTTTGCTATTGTTGGTACTGTCAGTGGACGGCTCGGATTTTGGACCTGGGAGCGGAAAAAAATTGTAAGACACTGGAACACTGACATACGGACGTTCAAAGCAAGATATTTCCCACTTGATGAGCCTTTCACTTTTGCTGCATTTTCTTAACATGGGGAGACCCAGGGTGCCTGGGAAGAGCGAAGTATGCTACACTTTTGAATGGAAAACACCAGAATAACGAAAGCTTCCAAATCAGAAGAAACTGAAGAAAATGACAAAAAAGAAAGAAAAGGAACATTGCACACTGGAAGAGTGCTGCAGTACATCCTCTTGAACACAGGGTTCGTGCCTTGTCGTTTTCAGACATTCAAGTCAGTGCCCCCATCTACTCCTTTATCCGTCGGAAGTCTTGTTGGTTCCTGTGTATCCAAGTCCCATGGGCAAATTGCAATGACAAATCTCAGTGGATCTGCCACGGAACACAGTCCTGCAATCGGCTGCGAAGTGCAGCAAATATTGCCCACATGTAACGGTTGGTCAGCTGGGGGGCAGGGCAGTGAGCGGGGCCTTCGACAGCACTCATCCAGTACGCGTGCGGTATGAAAGGGCGTTCGGGCGGACGCATGAGCGATGGATGAGACGATTTGCTACTACATACTTGAGGCTTCCTGAACGGTAAGGTTCCGCATGGTAAACATACTGGCCATGGTCCTACAGAAGCCTGCGGAACAAGAGAGCACAAGCGTCCCTTAGTCCATGGAATCCTTGTGGCAAAGTGAATTTTCAATGAAATGTACGTACATCACACAACTCAACATGATATCAAACCTGTACAAGGACAAAATGACATTTTCTCAGCAGATCTCGACATGATTCTGTTTGTTGTTCAAAGCGGCCCAGGGTGAGGGCGAATTGAAACTGTTTTTGCCAATGGAATTCCCATTTCATTTGTTCAAAATGTCAATCAAATCACTTTGCACGTTCATGTTGATAAATTGCTTCATCAAGGTGCTGCTGCAGTCCTCGACTTGTGAAAGATTTTCGCGGAAGCCAGCACAAAAGAATGTTCCGCAAGCACACAAAGGGAACCAACACATTCCAACCTAGCAAAGCTTGTGTGTGCTTGCTCTACACGGTTTTCTACTGCAATCGTTTTGGTTGAAATTTTTATTGTACAGACCTTTTCTTGCTACCAGAGACTGCACATCGCCAGTCCTGCACACTCATTTCCAAAGCTAAACAATTCTCACACTTTCTCTTTTCCAGGGCAAAAAGAATGAAGAAAAAAGAAGCTGGCACACAAGTAAGAACCTAGACTAATGCTGAGCAGTGCAGTATCTTTGTTAGTGACAGATAACATTGAGACTGATCACATAGCTGTGTTGTCTGTGTGTGATGTCGCGGAACTCTGGTGAAGACAGGAAATATTTGCAGGAATGTCTCAGTCAAAGAGCGTTCCTTTCGTTCAGCATTGCAGTGGGCACTTTCACAACCCGGGGATGGTGGAATTGACATGCAGGCAGGCAAGACTCTTTCTACAACGCTGCAGTCAAAATAAAACACGGTTCCTGTGCAATCACACAAATCTTTTCTCCACCAAAGGTCTCGAAAAGTAATTGTGTGGTTGAACAGGAACCATTTCTCCAGCGTGTACGGACTCTTACCTCGAACAGCCCGCCAAATCCGAAAGTGCAGTGATTTATTTCATTTTTTCCTTGTGGTCAGATGTCGAGAACGGAATGAACATGCAGGCCTGCAATCCTGGCTACTCTGGCACACAACGTAAGTTCGGTAGAGAACAGCATATTTCAGAGGCAGGCTGTTGCTAAGTGTGTCGTGTGTGTGTGTAAAGCTGGGTGAAACGCATACAATATCAAATCTACGCCTGTGTCAGTTCACTGATTCGACAAACGACTAATCCGCTGTACGACGAAACCCTGGCCGCATTGTCCGTCCAATAGCTGACGCGTCATTGGAAACAGGCGAACATTGTCGCGTCATGGCACCCATCTGGGATGTACGGCCCAAAAGACACAATTCTGGTGGGTCTGGGAAACACCAAAAGTTTTGCAATGTGTACACCTGTCCAAAAACAGATGTATCCGACACACATAAGTTCCACTGAATAACTTCTTTTGAACCATGCATGGCAGTATGGACGCCAGTTTTAACCACACACTAGCAAATTTGGGTGAAAAAATTCTCGAAACCAAAGGATGCCTGTTTCCATGTTGGACGCAAGTCATCAATAGACTTTTCCTCAACGCCTTGGGCCGGCAATTGGTCAAGCTGTGCAGGCCTCAGACGTCCCTTGGTCTGAGGTTTCCAAAGCAAATAAAGTGTCAGGGTTTCTTCATCGCGGATTGAAAGTTTCTATTGGTTCCTCGTCAATCAATCAACCAACCAATCAATCGGATGAACGCGAAGTACCCGAACATGTCATTGCCAACGCTACGTGTGGAACGTCAAAACGTGGACGCTACATTATGCGATGTCAAAACAAAGCAAGTGTAATCAAACGAGGTTTTCAACACATCAAGGTAACCGCCATTCATCACCAAGCTGCGCTCCTTCAAAATCTGTCGCTTTCATCAACCCTTTCAAAGCGACTAAAACCACGAGACATGAATTTCAGCTGAATGATGGACCAAACAAACACACGAACACGGAAATTTGCTTGGCAATGAATGCAGGTCATGCATCCACAGTAGATCTACACACAAACCTTGCGCCCCCCCCCCCATAGAAAAGAAACCCGAGACAAAACATGTGTGCCCCTATTTCTATGAGAAAGGGAAGAAGAAAGAAAAGAAACAGACACGCGAAGACAGAGGAGTGAAGGGGGAAAACAAGTGTTCGCTTGATATGAAGTCCTGCAAACGAACGCTTCGATGCCGTCAACTGGGGAGGTGGATGGCTTCAAAGATGCAACGTGCCCCGGTGCTCGACTTCAGACTTCAAATTTGATGCGACATTGCGTGCAAACGAAAGGTCCGTCAAACAAAACTTTTAACAAAATGTGGACTTTCAGTGACCAAAAGCCACTTTTGACAGTCCCATCAGCGATGGCGTCAGTATTGAAGCCTTGTGGCCCTTTGTTCAGTACTTTTGGCCCGATATTGATGCTTCTGAGGCACAACGAGAGACGGGAATTTTTTTAATATTTCAACAAGAGATCAAAGATTGCTCGGAACACTCATTGTGTCATCAAACAGGCCGTGAACTTGACGTTTTTGGTGCAAATTGTCCATATTTGAAACCATCTTGACTCGAGTTTTCATCGAATAGGGACGTACAGCCAGCCAGTGTTGAGGCGCAGAAAATAGAGAGATGTGACCAGGAAAGTAAAGGAAACTGGCCCTTTCTTTGAGTTCAGCAACCTTACCTGCGAAAAGCCAAACAAAAGAGACACAAGACTGATCCAAGGAATGATAAACAACACTGAGACAATTGCCCTGAATCGAGAAGAGGCAAATTCAGTGTGCTATCAAGAATACGGAATGGTGACAGCTTTAGTTCGCACAGCACCCGACACTCAAAACCAAGAATCGAAAGGAAAACCGAACTCCTGACACACAACCGACACAATGGCAACCATGAACGATGGTGGCAGTTTTGCTCACAGCCAGTGCTTTGAATTTGTTGCCAATGTGTCATTTTCGAAACTGAAACATGTGACCACAATTGACGCCACCAGAGTTCAATCTGATTGCACATCTGAACTGGTGCAAAGTTTTCAAATTTCGCCCAAATCAGTTTCACCCCAAGATGCACGTTCGAAAAACAAGGAACTCTGAAGAGGATCAGACAAACAGGTCGAACAAGACCAAATAGGGGAGAAAAAGAAAACGATCAGAATAAACCACACAAAGGGACACAAGTGCAGTTCTGTTCGGTCATCCTGAGTACTTGGTCCAAGAATCACCTGAAATGCAACTCGGCACTCATTCCACCCCAAAAGTGCAACAATCCCTGCAGCCAGGCAGTTCACAATGTCTTTCACACACGAAGGCATCTGGAACCGTGGCGTTCGTTCAAAGCAAGAAGATTTTGCGGCCTGTAAACGTACTTTTTCAGTTCCATTTTTGATCTCGCCAGAGCTTCAGAACTGCAACACTGCCATTCTTGTGGTTTTGCAGCGCGACAAAAACGGAGCTCAAAACAGTCAAGTTTAGCAGCAGCAAAAATCCGATAACACATAAAAAACTCATTCTGATACAACCTGGCGGGAACACTGCCTAAATACGCAGCAGAGACATCCCGTCAGCACCAGATCAAATGCGACTCAAGCATCACGAACTCGTGTCAACGGGATTCCTCCACAAGCACGCATTCTGGCAGTACCTCAGACGAGATCTACTGGCACTGTCTGTGTACTCGGGCACTACGAGTAGCGAGTGAGTACTGTACCTCGCGTGTCCTCGTCCTCAATCGTCGTACTGCTGTCCGTCGACTCTTTGATCCCGTCGTTCTTCTTCGTCATCATCCCGCGACCTGGAAAACCACCGAAAGCACACACGTTTCAGTGGCCATCGTCGTGTTGCCACAGTCTCTTCATCTTTGGACAGCAACACAGGGTTGGATCGACTTGAGGGGATGGGGCATGTTAGAGCGGGCTGGGGAATTATGGCAAACAGGGAGAGTGTGTCGAAAAGGTATGGTTGTGGTTTCGACACCACGTGCTGATCTGGCGTTTTCTTCTGACTTCCGACAGCGACACGATTCTGCAAACAATGGTTTATCAACCGGACATTCACAGCACATCCTAAAAGCAAGGAAGAAGTGCTACAACCGCAACACGAGTGGAGGAAAACGTAGCGAATGCAGCAACATTGAATGTTCACAAAGGCGTATTTCATGCAGTCAGGGAGGCGCTCTCGATTGAGGTCGAATCAAGCTGAAAGCTGTTTGAACGTGAGCTGATAAAGTTCAGTTTTCCCTCGCGAACTCAAACAAACATTTTTCGACCGCTCTCCTGCTTGAAATCTCCAGGTCCGTTCCGTCTGAAACTTCGGAAACAAACTTTTTTCAGCAAGTTGCACGAAAACAGAAGTCAAAAAGAAGTGAAGCTTCGCTTACTGAAACTTGGTACTTTGAACAGCTTCGCACTGCTGGCCGCTGTCCATTGGGAGGTCTCACCCAACTTCAGTTTCTTCGATGCAGGTGGGTCCAAATCTCCTTCCTCACAATTCTCAGACCCACCCATCTCCATTTCAGGTCGGCGTACAGTTGACGTCTGCTGCTCAAATTCTGCTCTTTCGTCTTCTGAATCTTCCCTGTCGCTTTCAGGTATGGTTTCCTCATCCTCTCGTATCTCCCAGTCCGCATCAGAAGGCTCCGCTTTGATGCTGGTTTCCTCAAAATGCAACGTTTCCGGGACTGTGCACAAAGTTGGGAGAGAGGTCTCATTTTCAATTTACTTTTTGACGCACCGTCATTTCGAGACGCAAGTTTATCTCGCAAGAAGTTCAAGCTGTTGTCCTCTATCCTCACAATGACAATCAGCCCTGGGCCCACTCGCAGTCTGCAATGCTGGAAACAAAACGCCCTGCACAAATGGCAGGACGGTCTGTCGCCCTCCTCATGTGGCCACTTATTCAGACAAATGCGGCGGAAGGGGGGGGGAGGGGACTTACATATTGCACTGCAAAATTTGCACGCGCTGTGGCTCAAAAGGAACCCTCCTCGTGCTGCATTTTGCACAAGAGGTGGCATTTTGAAGTCGGATCACGGCCATCAATTGCAAGTCAGACTTCCAAAGCAAGTGTTTTCGCGGACTCCAGAGGAAAAAGTTTCCTTTGAAAGCTTTTGGCTTTTTTTGCAGGCATTTCAACTTGCCAACAGTAGAGTGGGGTGGTGTCAGTAAGACACCTTGGTTGGCTTGAATTCTTGGAAAGTGCGTCTCGAAATGACTTCGCGCAAAATTTTGTGTGTGTGTGTGTGTGTGTGTGTGTGTGTGTGTGTGTGTGTGTGTGTGTGTGTGTGTGTGCGTCTACATGGCATGTTGTTCCCCATGGCCGCCATCGCCGTTGCAGAGTTGAGTGCCTGCTCCGCCAGCAGTTTGATGTTGAACGAATCCACAACGTCGTCATCAGCCTCGTCCTGGTCTCCAGCGCGCCCGGCTGCGGAGGCAACGGGCTTTCCCTTGACGAAAGTCACCGAGACACTGCTCACTGCGGCGGGGTCCACGCCAGAACCGAACGTAGACGCGCCGGTCCCCGAGTGGCTCCCGCGCACCCCCGTTTCCTCCACCACAGACGGAGGCACGAAGAACCCAGACGTGCCACGACCTTCGGGCGCATTCGTTTCCGACGTCAGAGCGTTTAGCGCCATGATCGGGGCGGCACTTGATTTCTTATTCCTTATGCGTTTCGGAGGCGCCTTTTGCAGACCTTTGCGAACCTTCCAGTTGTTCAACCACCCGTTGCTGTACGCAAAACCTTCGGGAACGTTCATCTTCTTCCCCAGGTGTCTCGCCACGGCAACAACCTGAGCATCACTCACTTTCACTCCCATCACCTTGGCCTTTTTGTACCACGCGTGCAGCACATTTTCCATCTTCTCACACTTTCCTTTGCGCATCCTCAACGTTGTATTGGCGTCCATGACAGAATCGTCAAAATTGAAGTACTTGTCCCTGTCATTGAGTATGGTGTGCACAGTGGACCGCGGCAGGTGCTGCACTCCCAGCGTTGTTGACGCGTAATTCTGAATCTCCTTGATACTTGCGCTCGGATTTTCCTCTCGAAAGGCGCAGAGTTGACGTTTGACGGCGACGCTGAGAAAGCGGTGGCCCTGCGGGCGTGAGCGGTTCACGGTCGGCACGGTGATGACGGCGCTCTCACCGCCGGCTTCCAACGGCAGGTCGACCGTCACCTCCATCCCGCGTTGCGCCGCACGTCCCTTCACAGAGTCGTTCTTCGTGCAGGCGTCCACAAGCCAGCAACAGCTTTCCACCACTTGCCCCAGTGAAATAAGATTCGCTGTGACGAAATCAATTCAGATCTTCTGTTTGCACGAAACGACGGCGGCTTGTGTATTCTCCCCGTGACGTGTCCAGGTTGTCACCATTCCGTGAATTCAGATACAGATTCATCAACTCCAACCAATCCTATGGTTCAACTTGTTGTGTCGACGTTCCCCGACACCCACCGGTCTTCAGACGAGAAATCGTTCATCAATTCAGTGCGAAACCATACCGACGCAGAGTACAAGCACAGCACTCAGTCTGTACCACTCACAGGTGACAGTGTCTGCAACTTGTGTCAGCTCTCCAATTGCAAAGCTCAATCTTCCGAGGACAGTCACGTGCACACGACAATGCGAAAGTTGCAAGCGCTCGCAAGCAAAATGCCTGAAATGCAAGATGTCCGAATCAGAGTGGCTGACTGTACCGAGCCTCGCTCTCGCTTATCGACCGTCGGCTTAATCCGTCCAGAGGTGCCAGGCGGGGTCCGGCCGCCAGGTGGGCGATAAATAGAGACAGTGCAAGTGTTGACAGAGAACTTAAGGTAAAACACTGACAAAGTGAATGCAAACCTGTCGACCGCAATTCGGGGTGGGGGTGGGGGTGGGGGTGTGAAGGAGGGGAAACAAATAGGAGGCGAAAAAATTCCCATTCGAAATCTACACCATCCACTATCGTCAAAAAGTCGTTTTCCCAATGCCATCAGTTTCCTGGGTGCTAAGCGGATCCGCCCAGTCAAGAACACACTGCTGCCCACAGGGATCAGTGACGCGCGGACCTCGCTGCAAACAAAGCAGTCTTTCAAGATACTACGTGCACAATCTGAAGCACTCTTCAGACTGAAATAACTTACATTTTGGGCGTTTGAAGTGCATTTGAGTGTTGACAGAGACAGCAGGACGCTTGCTGGGCACTTTCTTTGGTTTTGGCAGTGCATTCTGCACCGCAGTGCGCACAAGTTCAGAAATTAATCCAGGAAGCTTCACAGAGGTACTGGCACCCGGGGACCTGGACGTCTGTTTGGAAGAGGTGGATGCGGTGACGATGGACGAGAGTGGCTCTGCCGCCGAAGGGTGAGCAATCAACCCAGTATCTGCAGGTGAGAACCCAGGTTCACAGTCCATCTGCAACCCGCCCTCCTCCAGTTCTGTTTCTTCATCCATCGCATTCATGTAGACCTTGTAGAGATCGGTTGTGGAAGCGCTGTTACTGTTGTCCTCCTCGCTGGGGTGGGTGTCGGGCTGGTTCGCCAGATCTTCAGTTTCTGCTTCGTCTTCTTCATCGTTGTCAGAATCCGGAGGTTCCATCTTGATGTCGGCGTTGAAGGCGCTGACGACGCCCGGATCATCCAGAGGGGACGTCGCCACGTCGAGAATTCCGATGCCGAGGACGTCGGGCTTTTGGTTCGCGGCGTCGCCGGACGTCCTCGTCTGCAGCGCTTTGAGCGCCACCTCAGCCGGCGACAGGCGACGTCGACCGGCCACCTTCGATTTGATTTTTCTCCCAGTCACACTTGCTCTTGACGTAATCCCCATGCGAATTTTGAATCCACTCAGCCAGTTGTAGCTGTACGCGAAGGAATCGGGAACTTTGAGTCGCTCGCCGATCTTTCTGGCCACCGCCACAATTTGCGCGTCTGTGATGGAGATCTTTTCCGCCTGAGCTTTTTTGTACCACGAAAACAGAACTTCCTCCATCTTGTGGTTGTTCCCCGGTCGAAGCTTTACACGGCCTGTCGTTGCTTGAGAATCGTCTAGCGAGAGATACTTGTCGGCATTTGCGAGTATGGTGGAGAGAGTCGAACTCGGGATGCGCTTGATGTCGAACTCTCGATCCAGATACGCTTTGATTTCTTGCTGAGATGCCTTTGGGTGATCACGTTTGTAAACGCACAACGCTTTCTTCGCTGCCAGCGAGATGTACTGGAAATCCCGCTTCTTCACTTTGGCGAAGTTCGGGTCGTTCGGATCCCCGCTCCACGGTCGCTTCATCGGCACAGAAATGACGACCCTTTGCCCCGGCTGACCCACGTTGTCCGAAGGAATCTCCACTTCGATGTTCTTGTTGTCTGAATTGTCCAACACGCTGGTGCTCGGAGGGTAGGACACAGGGTCCACCCCGAAGCTGCTGGGGAATCCCGGGAAAACTGGTCCGCTGTCCGCTGCTCGATCCATGATTCACTCGTCACAGTCAAAGGGACAACCGCGCCAAGGAAGCTCTTCTTCGCGCCGTGCACTCGTATTTACTCGATCTCGTTGCTCTCTCCCCAAATGGTTTTGTTCTGGGTGCAAATGTGAATTCACTTTCCGTCCAAATTTTGTCTTTCGTGTCCTACAAGCACGTCCTCACGAGCTGACAGCTTTGACGTCGCACAACACCAACAAAACAGCCCAAATCTGTCCATCAAATTTGCCTGTCCTCTGCCCCAATACAAAAGGCAACACATCCACACTTGACACAACAGCTGACGGACTTCAAACTCCGTTTACACCTTCACCACAATTTCTTCAAAAACAACCAACTCCCAAGGTCGCCATGTCCAATCCTGAGAATCTCAATTTGGTGCCAATTCCGGCGCAAAATGCTACGTCTTCATGCTAAGCAGCAAGTGCTCTCTGTTCGCCATTTTGGATGTCAGCCTAGGCAGCAGCGAGTGCGATGCGGTCGATCTGGCCGCCTCGCGGCTCCTGCTTAAGAGGAACAGATCGGGGGACCTGATGGGAGAAGCAGCCAATCGACAAAATAAATGTGGATGAACGAATCAAATCAAAAAGAGGCAAAACGAACAACTGCAGAGCCTCAAAAATGTGCAACTCACTGGGAAAAAACCATTGCAAGACAAATGACCAAAGCAAAACGAAACGAAAACGTCAATACGTATTGCACAGTTCGGTAACGCCGCAATATGTTTCTGCTGGACAAACGTTCCACACTGTAAAGGCAACTTCATAAAGAAATTAAATTTTTATGCGTTTTGCGGCAAAAGCTGGGTGGCACCACAAAACAGCAGACGCCCAATGTGACACAGGTAGCTTGCTGCAGATAATTACTGGGAGCCGATTCTTGACGCAAAAAGTCACTGATGCCTGTATCCACACATTTTTTTGTTAAGAATTGGCTCCCAGCAATTGACGCCAACCAGCTTTTGCCGCATAACGCATAAAAATTGAATTTCTGTATGAAGTCGCCTTCAATGTGCCCTGCCTGGTCGAGGTGGATCCCCAACCCCAACTAGATACATGTGTGCTCTATGAGCCACAACAATCTTGCTTCCTTCAGCAATTGGAGCGGGCTTCCCAGTCAGGACAGGGTACCAATGTTTTCTGGACCGCTCTGTCAGTTTCAGGTCCGGTGTGTTTTCAACAGCGCAGCCAGAATGACCTGCAGGACACTGTACGTGCGACGTACACGCGACTCGGGGCGTCGGAGCAGGTTGGCACATTAGAAGTTAGATTCATGACCGTCTGCATCTTGCACCATTTCCACACCAGCTGAACCACGAAGTTGAGGTTCATCTCCAGTTGTACCAGACACAAACACACACCATTCATTCTGGAGTTCCCAATTAAAGAGTTGAGTTGTGCTTTGTGCAAAGCACACTCTTTTTTTCCAGCGAAACGAGAAAACGTAACAAACTGGGCCGAGCTAAGGACAGACGTGGAGCCCAGTCGCCCCATTGTGCACCTGAAATCCCTCGACGGGTCACCGCTTCGCTTGCACATGCCAGCTTCTCTTTGCTGAACTCGAGTGAATGAATGGTTTGCACTGTGTAAAGAGTGACATGTTAAGAACTTGGATTGAAGATGAAACTCGGGTTTAGATGTTGAAACCCATCACAAGAGCCATATTCAATGAGTAAAGATTATGAATGTGAACTCAAAAGGCAACGTGAGAAAGATGTGGTGTCCAAAGTTCCAAAAACAATTCAGAGTACGCTTCAGCTGAAAATTGTGAAGAATTTTCAAAAAGCAACAACACGGAATGGGTAGTAGGAGGGAGGGGGAAATTGAAGCATGCTTTGGACGCCACTGAACCTAGCGGTTACAATGTCATGGTAACAAGGCAAGAGCGAGGCTGATTGCAGCAGCCAATCAGCATCGACCTGCGAAGTTGCGTCACATACCTGGTGACCCGGCACTTCCGTTTCCTGCGCCAGTCACGTTACCTAACAACACAAAACGCCGTTAGTTCAACCAATCAGGGTCACTGTGAGACGGCTTCCATTCGTGTGGGTACGGACATCAAACAAAGGACCGCCAACAAACTCGACTGAAAAACAAAGGGAATGGTATGAAATTAACCACTTGTTCTCACGGGTTGTGCGGACATGTCGTGGAGAAGCGCTGTCCTTCATTGTCAATTTCTCTTCTGCTCAAAGCACACCACACCGGAGAACGATTTGCTGAAAAATCAGTCCACACACTGGCTTTCGCACGAAAATGACACTTCAACATAACTCGCTGCCCAAACCACTCGTCATGCACAAGACCTTGATATCCACAAGGAACCAAGTCTTGTCAAAACAGTTGCTTCCACTGCAAGCAAGAACGACCGCACGCTCTTGGCGAAGTGCGAAATGTCACCAAGTCTGCCAGCCTGAACACATTCCATGTGCAAGTACGAGCTCAATACGAGTACGACGAAAAATCCGGACACTGTCGGCCTGTACATGCGATCACTGTCCTTGAAATGCGACACAAAAGGAATTCCAAATTATGTCCTGTGCTCTTGTGAACAGCTGTGGGGATATGCGGAGGGACCGTTGGGTCTTTGGATAAAACATCACCATGTTCACAGAGACTCAACACTCTTTCCGCCCGACTGAAATTCTGTTGGGGGGGGGGGGGGGGGGGGGGGGGGGGGGGGGGGGGGGGGGGGGGGGGGGGGGGGGGGGGG
>JAAUXT010115958.1_pt1 | contig 31352 bp, 24 predicted proteins | sample 7278171 | NCBI WGS metagenome assembly JAAUXT01 (sample SAMN14350112, study PRJNA611818) | marine sediment metagenome | isolation source: surface marine sediment (1.8m) | place: French Polynesia: Moorea | collected 2018-08
CAACATATTGATCTTGCACTCAACTAAGAGTACAGTGAATGTCGACATCGCAGGAGCACAGGGCAAGGCACAAAAAACCCGCTCTCGATACTCCTTGAGACCCCCTCGTACATCCACCGCGCCGGATTCCAGGCACTTTGAAAGGCGGTAATGCAATAAAGACTCAGAAGCGCAGGACCATTGTGGAGGCTCTTTGTTGATTCAGACAAAAGAGCCAGAAGTGATCTTCTATTCGTGCCGTCTCTTGCCACCTGAATTGTGTAAAATGATATTGATCACGGATTTGGAGAGAAGTGGTTTCCCAATGAAAGAAATTTCGCTTTTAACCGTTACCCCTCCGCCAGTTAGAACTACTCGTATACGAGTGTGAGCGTTGTGCACAGTGGCCTGCAGTTTAGGTTCGTGTACCTATTTGTTCAAATATGGATCTACTCGAGTGTAATCTGTGTGATAAGAAAGTAATGATGAGACTTGTGGTTTATGTCTGAAGCTGCTGAATTTCCCTCACAACAGCAACACTCTACGTACGAGTTTTCAGCCAGACCCCAACGAAACGTGCAGAACTGAGGCTTGAAACCGTGTGATGTGCTCGTACACATCGACGTCGTAAAAATTGCAGAAGAGGAGAAAAGCCGCCTTCTGAAAGATTCTGAAATATGTCTGCTGAGGGCACGCCAACGGTGTTTTTCTGCAATTTTGATGTCAAAGGAACAACAGAAAGAAGACTGTTCAACAATTTTATCATTTTCTTCAGTCGGAAAAGCCGAAACATTCGCTCTTTTCTTTTAGTCCGTGTTCCGTCTCCAATTTGCCTTTGGTCCTCTCAGATAACTGAAACTGGCTGCTTTTCCTCTCGTAAGAGTTTTCTTTGCACTGCTTTCATCACAAAGCCTTTGTGAGCCTGTCTGCTGTAGAGCATGCTGATTGCCAGACTCTTGCGTTGTTTTCACGAACACCGCCTCAAGGACGTGAAACAGCGAGTTTCTGAGTTATCAAGTTGGAAAAATATTGACCGAGGTTCAGGCGGACTTTATGATTCACAGCAGAGTGTCAGGTGATGCGTCCAGCCACTTCAGGAAAGGGGAATTTTTAATAATAATGGATAATGGAACGAACGGTTTGGTTTGCAGAGGTAACTGACAGTCCACGATTTTCAAAGCCAAAGTGTGTTTGTGCGAGTATCCTTGTGCTCTCTTTTTGTTTTCTGAAGTCTTGAAACGGCATGACACAAACAACAACGAAGGTAAGTGCGCAAGTGTGAGATTATGCTGTGGAGATGATTCGCATGCATACAAATGCCACCAGTTGCCTCGTTCACTTGCACATGAGGATTTGAAGTGCTGCTGAAGTGGCCACAGTCGTTGCTTTGCCTCGATGTTTGCTTTCTTGATTAAAAATTTGCAGCCTCCGCTTTTGTCCATTTTGTTTGCTTCCCTCAAGCACAACAGCAAGAGTTTTGCTGTGATCTTGAAACTAGAAATACCGAGAAGGAAAAACCTTTGAATGGCAATCAAGATTGTTTTTGACGCCAAAAAGTCAGACTGGATGCGAGCAAAACTGGTGAATTTTGAGATTGTGTGTGTGTGTGTGTGTGTGTGTGTGTGTGTGTGTGTGTGTGTGTGTGTGTGTTTCTCGTATGGATTCGTTGTGGACTTCATGGCTCATGAAGACTGGCAATCGTTGTGGTCGAAAGTCTAATTAGACGCGTAATTGGCAGCGAAGAAGCAGCTGACAAGTGTGTATTGCACCAAAAGGAACTTCTGTCAGTACGTGCCAACATGACGGGACGGCGTCTTTCTGTCGGGTAGAACATGAACCGTAGAGCTGTGCCGCAGATATCCTCACATCTAATTACCTGCAGGGTGGAATGCAGCTGCCTCAACATTGTCAATGCAAGAACGACCAGTTCTCAGTCATTCAGTGACAATTACCCAAAGGACAAACTGCACCTGGGAAAAGGTCCAATGACTTCCTGTGGCCGTTTGTACAGACCGAAAGCGCCAAATAGATCAAGTGATGCTTTTATCAAGGAAATGTTTGGGGGAAACAGATTCTGCCGACGTGGAGGCCAAAAGAGACCTGACTTTCTTGACCTTATCACCAGGTTCCGAGATTTGGCAACGGCATTTTCAGCTGCGGTCTTTGTGGCAGGGAAGAGTTTCTTTCAGTTGCTTTTCTCGCTGCCCAGAATGTGCAGGAGAACGAGTATAGGTGTTGCTCGTGTGCGCAGTTGACACCCACCATCAGACAGAATTTTGAGTTGGTTTTTATCTTCTCTGCGGCAGCCTGGGTTGTGCTGTTCTCGCGTCGCCACTCTGGGACTGAGCCCCTCTGGAAGAATCCTCGATTTCCCCCTGCGTACCGGTTTCTTTTGTGTGCCAGATTTCAGAACAAACTGAACAGCTTCCGGTTTAACTTTGGCCATGTTCATCCAAAGGTCATCCAAAGTCAGGTCATTCAGTGCCGTGTTGCTCAGACGTGACACAAAGACTTGGTCTCGTACGTGAAAGGCAACTGTAGCAGTCCACATGCCAGTTTTCGTGTTTCACACGTGACTATCCGGAGAGCACGTCGCACGGAGACTTGTGCGCGGTTCAATCTCCCTGTTGCAATCAGCCGCCCGTCTCGAGCCTGATGGACCTGAACAACCGGGCAGACGAACCCCGCGAGAATCGCAGCTTTTAGTTCGTTAGAGGAGCGGAAACTGCACCAATCCGCGGCTTCCTGTCTCAACAAATGAACAGGACTTCAATCATCGACTGCTTCTGTTGTTGAGATTACTTCACTGCCAATTAGACCCAATTCCAGTGAGATAAAATATGGTGTCAAGGCTGTTTCCCTTTCTCCATTGGCTGACATGCTGAGATTATTAGTCAACAGTTGCAAAGTTTTTCCTTTGAACAAGTAATGAGGCTTGTGTGAGACTGGAGTTCGCTGGAGACTGACGGCGGGAATTTTACGATTGTCGTGCAGTAAAATTTGTGCATTGAGATGAATGACTCGCTCGGCTGTATCCGCGCAGGGGAAATTGGGAAACTTTGAAACCGGCGGAAATCTACTTGCAGCGTGCTGAAATTAATCGAGTCCGTCTGTTGAATGTGTCACGAGATGTCAGCAAATGTTTATTGTGCAACACGTCATTAGCCAAACAGAACGGCACTAAAATGAATTGACAAATATCTGTTTGATTGGGCAACGCTTCAGATGATGTCGGCTCACATGACAAATGAGGGCAGCTCGGCTGGGCGGGATAAATGGAGACGAGAGCGGTTCTCCTCAGGAGGGGCGGAGGCCGCGCAGTCCCCGCTCATTCCTCACGCGCACCGGATGCCTCCTCGCGGCACACATTTGTTCTCCCGTCCGCAGTTTGAGATTTGCTCTTCCTGAGAAATAAATGCAAGGCGAAGTGTTCGAGTTCACAATCAGACGTAGGCAAATAATTTGAGGAGTCCTCAGGCTGCTGCTGAGTCGACAGGGAGCTGCCGGTGCGCCCCACCTGCGCGACGCACTGAGGTCGTCGCACAGCAACACAAACCTGTCGCCTTGCGCTGGAAAAGTAAGCACTCCTCTCTTCTGGGGCCCACGTTTAAATAATTGATTTTCTAATGGAATTTTTAAAGGGCTGGAGACACCTTCTCTTCATCCAGCTCAGCGGTGTCACAGCTGCTTTGGCTTCTGCAATATTTGACGACATCGTTCTGCAGGAAATCCCGCTGCAGTTAAAGACCTTCTTCTCGCGAAAACCAGCAGGCAATAAAAGCAATATCCACCCAATGTTGTTTTTACATTATTACTTGCACCAGAAAGCTTTATGTATGCATTATGTCAATATTTTGGCCGTGCTAATAAAAAGGCGGGAGAAAGGTATATACATTTGAATGATAATTACTTCTGCAGTGAAAAGGCTGGCAATATGGGCGCTAAGCATGCTATTTCCTATCCCAAAAGGCACGGCTTAACGCAAAGTTTGCTTTAGGGTTTCCCTATGAAATTGACATTTTTGAAGCTGAAAGTCTCCCAGGGGTTTCATGAATAGGCAGGTAGTTTTAAAACTTTCAGGCACTTTGCTTCTTAATTGCGTGATAAGGGTCCCCCAGAGAACAATTATTCATGAAGCAGATTTTATAACGTGGGCTCTACAAGGATAGAATTTGCTCCTCGGGGGAATGTCTTGGCCCACAAAGGCTCGGAGCCTTTTCGATCCGATATCATAATTAACGATTATGAATCGAGATGAAGCCTAATCTCGCACGAAACTTTGTCTTCGGTCTGGGATGTTTCACTTTGTTGCTGTGTTATGAAGGAAGGGATGCAGGGAAAACATTTTGAAGCGCATTGGCAAATGTTTGAGCTTCTCCTCAGTGAGTCAATGGCGATGAGTTTGTGCAAACGCAAAACTTTTAATCAATTCGTCAGCGTGGGGCAGAATCAGCCACAGTTGCCTCTCCAGTGTTGGAAAGATATCTCGTCACAGTTACAATGTCACAATCGTACATTTCAGACAGTGCTTCAGTTGTCTCTTTGCACAACAATTGTGGCTTTGGAAGAACCTTGTATTTCAAACGTGTCGGCAAATGGAGTCAAAGTTGATACATGAAAGGAAAACAAGATTTATGAAAGGGGAGATTGAGGGGTAATCTTAGATAGTGGACAGGATAGATTTTGAAGATTGGAGGGCAACACAAGTCAACAGAGTTCTGTTGACACTCTTGACCTGCAAACCCAGGAATACTTTGATCAAATTTGCCATTGTCGTGGTGGATTCAAAGCTCATCCTACATGAAATGGCCTTCTTGATGGTATCGTCTGAGTGCATGTTCTACAGGTAAGGTCTCAGTTGTAAATCAAATACTTTCATGTTGTACACATGAAGGACACGATTTTTCTCTTCGTAGATCTAAAAGGTGTGGTGTCTTGTGTGTGAAAAGTTCTTGCAGTGATGAGGTTGGTCTGCGATGTGGAGATTGTGAAAGGTCCATTGCGATCTACAAACTGTCGTGCTGGTTGGCTTGCCCAAGGAAGAGCAAAGGGTCCGGTCAAACAAGAGCTCGGCAGATGCAGGACTTCAATCTGACTGATAGAAAGAAGGAGCATGCTTGCGGTCCAGAGAAGTAATCTACGGTCACAAGCAGCTAAACCGGGAACATTTATGTCGTCTTGTAGATCATTTGCCCTCGGTCAGATTCGCCATTGATTAGGTTTTCATACTCCCAGAGGGCAAGCAAATTATACCTGAGAGAAGCGAAATTGCTTTCAGTGGCACAGGTATCCCTGCTTGGGTAATGACTTGGACATTATGAAGCTCGTAAGGAGCTTGGCCCTGTATGTGCACTTGCCCTTGCAAATAATGGAGAAGTCGTCACTTCTTCCAACCCCATCCCCCGTCCACAATGAAATCGGGCCGAATCTGACTTCATGAACAGTGAACATGAAAACGAATGTGGTGAGTGCTCACCATATCCTTGTGTCCAGCCCGAGTGGATTCATGCCAGAAGAGTTCATCAATCTGACGTCCAAACTCGATTTGAAACATGGCTGGTGTTCGGTCATCTCACCAGACTCGATTGGCCATTTCACCTCGTAACCTTGAGGGAGGCAACCTTGATATCAAGTTATTCAAAGGTAATTTTGGTGATAGAATCAAGTTTCTTGCAAACGACAGGAGAAGAAGTCACTTTTGAAGAAAATTCAAAGTTGAGAGTCCTTGACACTGCATGAGCAATTTTCTGCGTCGCCATGCAGGATCATTTTCCACTCAATGCTCAGCCCCCTGGAAAAGAAAACGACGTTTTTGTCAGGTGAAAGGCGGTGTTATTGTAGGGTAGCGCACCATACAGGACGGGCCTGTGGCATATGATTTCGCATTACTGCGACAGGACTTGTCAGTTAAGTTACAGACTTATGACCACGCATAGTCTTCGGGTGAAATTCAACCCTCCCACCGTAAGATGCTAATTTCATGGAGACTGAATATCCACCAAGAGGGTTATATTTTGAATGGTCATAGCGCCACAGGCACTGGCAAATAAACAACTCTTGTGCGGATGAGTTTCCATTTTTTGGCAGAAATCAGGCCTCGTTAAGGTCAAAGGATTCGTTTTCACCTGTTCAGCAATCCCCTGGAAGAAAGCTTGGGCAAATCGCAGAGCATTACTCACGCCAATGTGATTCCCACTTTTCAAACTGGTTGGGTGATTTCTGTAGGAGACGGGAATTGCAGAACATTGCTGAGCAGGAATGTTTCTCTGATTGTTTGACAGCGTTTCAGCGTCCTGTCACATTTTATGGGGCAAACATCAGCGGAGTTATGAATTCCTCGGGTATTAACAACGTGTTTGCTCTGTGAATTTCTCCCCGAACATCACACATGATATTTTGACCTCACCTGGAATTAGAGGCAAGACTTGTAATCAGGACAGCATTGAAATGAAAGTCTTACGGCAAACAAGACAGTCGTGTTATTATACATGTGCATCCTTTCCCAAGTGTGCAGACATACGGGCCTGTGTGTGAGCCTTCGCCCAATAAACCCACCGTTTTTCTGTCACAGTGGATTAGTTGTCGAAACGACAAGGAAAATATTGTAAAATCTTGTGCATCGTTGACTGGGATCAAAGGGCTTGTGTGCTTACGAGTAAAGAAACCCATTGCAAATATTCGCACAAGGCTCCACCACAAATTGCTGGTTACCTAATGCTGAGAGTTTGAAAGTGTATACCTTGGCTTTCGCACTCAACAATGCCTCTTGGTTACTTCCCAAACGTTTGCGAACAGATGTGTGAAGACCACTCAGTTCAAATTTGCGAACTTATTTGTTCAGTATCAGTGTTACAATGTGGTCACCTCGATGTTTGAAAATTGGCTCACATGCATGGTGAAATGGAACATTCAGCCAGAAGGCGGCAGCTGAATGGGCCGGACTGACGGGGACGGAGCTTCAGGTTGAGAGGCTGCGTGGTGCTGTCGCAGGTTGAAACTTGCTGCGCAGTCGTGAACCGGCAACAATGCCTTGTACTGCAACGCTGATTGGTGCAGCGCAAGAAGCCAACACAGAAGCGCTGGTTCCGTACGCGCATCTCACTTCACTTCTTGAAGACAATGCGGAGTTGAGACGGTCTGATGTTGTTGTGTAGAACACAGCGGATACCATCGACACCAAATAGCCGGAAGGCACCGAAATCCCCTTTGGAACTGTCGCCTGACGCTTGGAATTTTTGCACGTGAGGAAAGTCTGTACAACCGGATGTGTTCAGCAGTTGGAAATCTGTTTTGCTGTGGTGTAAGGACATCAATCACATAAAATTTGCGTTGTTTTTGCACGGTAGAGTGTCTTACTTTGGTGATTGAGATGCGATTCAAGTGCGACTCGTACCCCAGGGAGACGCAGTCCAGTAGTCTCCAGTATTCTTTGGGTTCAATTTTTGTCTCAACTAAAGGTCATCGATTTCGTCCGCGAACCAACCAAAGTACACACTGTTGGTCGTTTATCGCTTCTTCCGTCAGCGAAAAGGGTGATGCGATCACTAACTCCGGGCATCGAAAAGAAAAAAAGCAGAAAAGGTGAGAGGAGCCGCAGCGCAGGTGTCTCTGACAGCGCTGATTACTGCCCGCCTGCAGTTGCGGGTCGCCTCGTATTGACAGGCACGGCCAGCAAAGTGAGAGAATTAAGCATTGTGGGCGACAAACGCGGATCAGCCACGCTGACAGCCCATTGACAAGCCATCATACGCACACCGCCCGTCCTGCCGGCTTCACCATCCACACCAGCCCCGTCCACAGGCAACGAACCGCACTGAGGCGCTGCGCCAGCGAGCGACAGTAATTTGTACTCGTGATGTTTCTGGAAATGGGATATTTACAAATAATGGAAAGTTGTTTCCTCCACGTGACAGTTTTGTCTGTTTCGTTTCTTTGCAGATGCGAGTGTTGAGACAGACAGCGCAGTCGTCACCTGAGGCGCGGTGGGGCGGACAGCGGGTCATTTCCTGCGTTGACTGCGGCGGAGCCGGAGCGGCGCCCAAAGGTGGATTTACCTCGCCAGCTGACAAACACATTACTGCGTCCGGATAGATGTGCTCTTCACACTGAGGCTGATCTGGACTGGAGCAATTGAAACAATTACGTGAGGCGAGCAGAGGCGGTGAGACCGACTCGGCGCAGTTTTCTCGTCACGACTCGGACCCGCAGCTGGAACCGCGGCGGCTTTTAGCAGGAGGAATCCTAATCAAAATACAATGAAGGAGTTGAAGTCGTCGCTCTGCAGCACAATGCCCTGGGCAGTGATTCTAATTCTCTCACTATGTGCGGGGGCAGGCAGGACTCAGGGTCCGGAAACCGAGCTTTCGTACAGCATCATAGAGGAAATCAGTGTCAATTCTCACGTTGCCAATGTGCGCGAGGACAGTCGAATCGATCAGAGATACGACTCCTCCATTCTAGACAGGCTCAAGTTCAGGTTTCTCGCTCAACCCTCCATAGAAGTGCGGATCACAGAGACGACAGGCATCATAAAGACGTCCGGTCGGATTGACAGAGACATTCTCTGCCCAAATCGCAATCTGTGCAATTCTGTGCTCGATGTCGTCGCTTTGACAGACTCGCCAATGACTTTTATTGAGATCATAAAGGTGACTGTTCACATCATGGACATCAATGACAATCAGCCTGTATTTCCGGAGAAAGTGATCTCGCACCAGCTTCTCGAGTCGGCCGCCCCGGGAAACAGCTTCGTCATCCCAACGGCGATGGATCCCGACAGCCGGCAGCTAGGGGTTCATGCCTACCACCTGGACCCCGAAGACGGAATCTTCTCACTGCAAGTGGAAGAGAAAGTCGATGGTTCCACAGACGTGAAGATTGTGCTGCACGCCCGCTTGGACCGCGAGCGACAGCATCTGTACGAAGTGCGCGTCATCGCACTGGACGGAGGCGACCCGCCCAAGTCCGGCTACATGGACATCAAAATCCACGTGCAAGATGTCAATGATAATGGTCCTGTCTTCCTCAATAACACGTACGAAGTTTCCATGCTTGAAAATGTGCCTGTGAGGACTACCATAATTCAGCTGCAGGCCCGAGACCAGGATTCTGGATTGTACGGCGAAATCATCTACGGCTTTTCCACTCGCACTGAAAATGCTTATGGTCATCTCTTTGGCATAGGCAATTCCACTGGCAAGATTTACACTAAAGACATAATAGATTATGAGCAGGGGCACATTTATCGCCTCGTAGTGGACGCCAAAGATCGAGGCCCTGACTCCATTCCAGCTGATGCTACGGTCATTGTGAACGTGGTCGATGTGAACGATAATGCGCCTCAGATAACTGTGAACACTTTGGCCGCTACTGGCACTGACTCGGCAGAAATCGCGGAAGACGCTGAAATTGGCACTTTTGTCGCACATATTCTCGTTTCCGACCCTGACAGCGGGCGCAACGGCCGTTTTAGCTGCACGCTGAATGACAATCATTTCCAGCTGCAGCAGTTGTACGAGCAGGAGTACAAAGTGGCGACGGTGGTGCAGCTGGACCGAGAGAGTCGCTCGCGCTACAACCTGGCGCTGACGTGTCAGGACGAAGGCCGAGAGCCACAGGTCTCCATCAAACACATCGACGTCATCGTCCTTGACGTCAACGACAACGACCCCGTCTTTTCCAAACCCAAGTACGAGGCCAATGTGACTGAAAACAACTACGTCGGCGCCTTCATTGTGCGGGTCAACGCGAGCGATCTCGATGAGAACGAGAACGGGCGTATAGAGTATCAACTGGACAAGTCCGTGGAGTTCACGTTTCATATCGATTCCAACTCGGGCACCATCACTGCGCGCGCCATCTTTGACCGCGAGCAGCACGCGCAGTACAAGTTCAATGTCATTGCGGTGGATCACGGGTCACCGCCGAGGTCAGGCTCGGCCCTCGTCACGGTGCACATCGGGGACGTGAATGACGAGCGACCGCGCTTCTCCCAGCGGGCCTACTCGTTCGGCGTGTACGAAAATGAACCCCCGGGTACCGAGGTCGGCACGGTCAACGCCCAGGACAAGGACGGCGAACCTTACAACTCCTTTGTTTTCTCGCTCGCCCCCAGCAACAGCATGGTGGCCAACTTCCACATTGACGGTCACTCCGGCCGCATCACAACCACCGTGATGCTGGACAGGGAGACGCACGCTGTTTACTACCTGCAAGTCGTGGCGAGCGACACAGGTGCTCCTCATATCTCCTCCACCGCTACTGTCTCTGTGTACGTTGCCGATAAGAATGACCATGCTCCCTTCTTTGAATTCCCCAATGAGATCAACAACACGATCCTCATATCCAACAAAGTGCCTGTCGGGTATGTAGTCACCCGAGTACAGGCGTTCGACTCCGATATCAACGGCAACGGCAATTTGACATATCACATTCAGAAAGGCAATGAACTGCGCTTCTTCCACATAGAAGTGAATTTCGGTGTGGTGATAGTGTCCAAAGAGATGGTCCATCTCGACTATTTATTGACAGAACTGACGATCCTGGCCAAAGATCAGGGGGAGCCTCCCAAAACAGCGCTGACCAACTTGAACATCATTGTGAACAAATCCGTGGCCTTCCTGCCCCCAGTCACAGAGCCGACGAGTACGGGACCCATTTTGACTGGACCTAACTTCGTCATCGTTGTGTCCTTAGGCTGTGTGTCGGGCTTGATTATGGTGATCCTCATTATCGCTATTGTCTGCATCCGGCGACAGGAGCATCAGCGCAAGCAGCACAAGTACAACTGCAGGATGGAGGCGCTCAAGGTGATACAGAAGGAGAAGGAGAAAGAGCTGGAGTTGGCTGATCAATGCAAACCCCTTTCCAACGGACACTGCCCCTCCTCGCCCGACATCCACCCGTGCAGGCCTCACAAGAAGGAGGTCAGTTTCAGCCTCGACGACACCCACAAGTGCGCCAGGTCCTGGCCCGCCACCATAGACAGCACGATCCAGGTAATGTTTGGTTTCAGGCGTTTGTGCGCGATAGTCAGCAAATTCCTAGGGCCAGCAGTCTCTGCAGAATGTTCGCGCATGCATGGGCTCTGAACACGGGCAGGCACGTTTGTCTTGTTTTAGTTTTCGACAAAAAGTAACTCCAGAATCTTTTGTGCAGTGTAGGCCTGCAGATTCTGTGCTTTGACGACAACTGTTTGGGTTCAAAATTCTGCCCACCAGTCGTTCTTTCCACAGCAGGATCTGCAAATAGTTCCATCCCTTGATTCCATGATGCAACCAACCTTCACATGTTTTTCCCTGAGCCTTGTGTTCGAGTAAGAGGGAGCTCATTTGGCACTTGATAAGGCATTGCTGTACTTGTGTTGCTCTCTACGGGGTTACCTAATCCCTGGTAAAATCCTTGCCTAAAATCATTATACGTCATCGTTGCAAAGCAAATTGGGCTGCCTGTTAAGACCCACCAGTGCTTCACATAGTGGGACTTAAGGGGTTTATGTCTTAATGAATATAATGAAGATTTTGCCTAAATGCGTCGAAATTAGTTGTCCAAAATGAGTCGTGTTATCTTCAGGAACATCAGTCACTATTCCCGCTGGGGTCCCTCTGTTCCAAACCAAAGACCTCGTCCCAAAGTGTTCAAGAAGCCCAATTTTCCCCCGTTACCTTTCATTTGAAAGCAAAGCTTGTGGTATGGCTATTAATTCCAGAAATTCCTGGCCAAAAGTCAGAAGTAAACGTACTTTGCATTCTTGATTCAAGGAATCTTGTGTTGTTTGACGTATGGATTTGTGGGACCCAGATCATTGTAAAACACAGACACAACCATGCAGATGCTGTGGTGCCGCAGATGTATTATTTCTATCCCTTTGCTGAAAACAGAACAAACAGAAGAGATTTGTGTTTGAGACCTTACGATGCATTTGGCAGGGAAACCAGAGTTCGCGGGCCGAACAAAGATTCTGAAAGCAACATGCAAAGTACACGGTGTTTTCATTCCCTTGAAAGTTGGGACACGACAGTTTGGCCAAGCCACACACTTTAAAAGACCATTTGCCAGGCAACCATATTCTTCTTTCTCCAGTTTTGTCACCTTGAGGCTGAGTTTCTTGTGAAATCAGTAATTGTTAGCAGTGTAATGTGCTGTAATAACCTCTTTAAGTGACAGTGTTCTGTAAAAATCTACCTGAAGCAAAAGGGACATAAACCAGAACAGTCTCATTACGAAACTGTCGTCAGTCTGCTGCCTGTCGTCAGAATGTTCAAACTGGAAGAGATGTCAGACCGTCAACAAAAGAGACGGACACAATCCCTTTACCGAGTTATGAATATGCCGATTGAGGCTACACGGCTTTTCTTCGCGCTGTCAAGTTGTATTGTTGCATTTCCGGCCCTTAACAGTTTTGGGCTGTTTCCACAGAAACCAATTTCTGGTCCATTCTTTTTGTGTGTTCGTTCTGAGATTCACAGCCTTTGTGCTCACACAGAAGCCTGCAAGGAGACTTCATGTTCGTTTCTTCGTGTACACAAATCTTGGCTGGAGCAGTAGATAATGGTTTTGTTGGTTTAAAAGCCCGAGGTTCTTGCTGGCAGAAGTCTGCGTTGTTTATGACCCGTCCAATTAGGCTTTGGATGGACTCCATTAGAAATAACCACTGGCGAAGGTATCGGGTTGAAAGTCAAGTCGAAGCAATCAGGGCAGGAGAGATTCCTATCTTGACGACCTGAGGGACACATACGGGGTTCACAAAGACTGGGCTACCGCGGCATTTCTTTTTGTACCGTAGCAAAAAGTGTGATGGTGTGCACTTTGGCGGGTGTAAATTATCATCAATTTTATTCCAAAAAGTACATTTTTGCGAAGCCACTGGTGTAAAAGTTACGGTGTAATGACCCCTAAATTGTCTTTGTTGTTCAATTGTACCCACAGGCAAAGAAAAAAGTGGCCTCGGACACAGACTGTCGGAACAACAAAAAGTTGCATCGTTTGGCCCCAGTTTGGGATGCCACGATCAGTTGTGAGCACTTTTGGTGTCAAGATGCAGACTGGAAGATGCCCAAAAGAATCCTGGAAGAAAATCCCTCCCCCTGGTGGACAAGGTTTGGGGCTCCAAAATTCTGAAACAAAGCAACACCCAGGATCACCCCCTCTGCGGAGAAATATTTGTCAGCTCAAAGTAAAATGACTTGACCTCCACAAAACTCTTTTGGATCCTGCACTCACAAATACAAACCACACGCACGCGGAATGTCATAAGTTTAGTGTCCACAGTGCCTTGCATGAATTCATGATTGCTGCCGCAATGACTGCCTGCCTGAGGCGCGTGTTTAGACCGACAGGTGTTGTTGTTGAATTTGATTTTCTCATGTTTGCGTTCAGGGCAGCAACAACGTGCGTTACTCTTCTCTGAAACGTACATATCCGATCCAATACGAACCAAGTGCTATCCACGTCAACGAATGGGATGAAATGCTGAGTGTCGTTTAGCACATCGGGGTGAGTTTTTCAAACAACTTGTACAGATAATAAGTGTCGTAAGTTGGTTGACAGAGGTTGGAGTTTTTTGGATTGGCTGGCATGTCTGGATATTGTGTCGGTATTCGCTCGCTGCGTCTCCTCCAGATGTTCATCCCACTCACCAGTGTGGACTCTTGTCTTGTGTCGTGCCGCCGTTGTCGCTCCACATACCGACACACGGAACATTGTGCCCCATGCTGACTGGTGCTTGGTTCCAGTGTTGACCAAGTCTGCTTAAAGTCATCGCAAGAGGAACTTGTGTTTTCCAGAAATCATAAATTCTTCAAATTTGCCTTTTCAAACTGATGACTTGGACGTGGGCTCTCAGCGGCCACCTTGTGCACGACATTTGTGGCCAACGCCGACCTGGAAAAGAGCACCGTTTCCACGACACTGGCCAATCACAAAACACCGTTCGACGTTACCGTTGTCAAAACATCGTGCACAAAGTCCCTTGTGCCCATTTGAAAACGTACCACCCCCCACCAAGGGCAATGCGCCGTGGTCTTCATTTGGGAAGAGTCCTGCTCGTCTGGTGCAGTGAAAGCACGCAACTCGAAGTGAAAAAAAGCTTTGAGGATGAACACTTGGAGAAGCATCAGCAGATCTTGTGAGCTGTGAGTACTCGTCAGTTGTGAGTTCCCGCAATGTGTCTCGTTTCCTTTACAAGTATATAGCGGTGGAAGTGACTGTTGTGAGGGCAAACGGCGCACTTCACCCCACTTCACTCCGTTTCCTTTCCCAATCTTTGCAGAGCCACTTCCTTGTCCTTCCACTCTCCCATTTGTCACTTGTTGTATGATTTGTCGTGTAGTCAGCCCAAGTTATGTGTCGGCAGTATATTAAATCCAGTGTGGTAGAAAATTACTTCACCCCGAGAAGTGGATCGCCTGCGATTGCTACTTATCAAAATGTATTTTAGACCTGCACTAAGTGTAATGTACGACATATCAACACAAAAACTATTTCTATGCGTCCATATCCATCAATCAAAGGTCCAGCGCCAACAAAATTGCCATCGATCGACCAGTCCCTGATTCTCCACCGCGCGTCAAATTTTGGTCGACTCCTCAGCAATAATTTTGACAGTTGAGCAACACTCCATCATCACTCTCTTTCCTTCTAAGTCTCTCGAAACTACATGACAAGAAATCTGAACGTATTTCTTCAATTTTGCTGAGTGAATAACTCACTGGTTTTGTTTGAAGAGGGAAGCTTTTTTGTTTGATGCTCAGTCGATCTCCTCGTATTCTCCATTCAAATTTACGTACTGCTGCTGTTTTTGTACTTTGTTGGAGATATTTCGCCAATTCCATTCGGCATTGCCAAAGGAGAAGAAAAATATCACAGCTCCATTGATCACCGTTTTCCATTAAAAGCCGTTTTTCTCTCTATTTTGCCGCACAATGAAATCCCGACAGCCTGCTGCAGAGAGCGCAGTTGGGTTGGGTGACTTAATCTAATCCTCGCCGCTAATACGCTATTTCTTGTCGGAGTCACGTATCAAACCTTTACCCGTATCTCGCATTTGTTGGTTCTCGCTGACTTGCTGTAAGAAAATGACTGTCCCGAGGCCTGATTGGATCACGCTTATCTGTGCATTGTCTTCATGGGTCAGAACTGAAAGCTCTGATGTGGGTTAATTGAAAATGATTTTGGAAATGGTTTCACTTGGAAGTTCTTTTTCCGGAATGCAAATGCTTTGGGCAGCTGGAGTTGGGGATGTATTTCACTCAACTTGAACTTGGCCACGCTGCCACAGGCTGCTGTTCACGTTGCTGTTTCTTGACGTGACTGAGACTACGTTCTGCGAGCTGTTGGACCCCACGTGTGCGGCAAACTTGACACTGTTCATCAAGAACGGTGCAGACAAGACGAGGCGTTGCAGACGCAGCTCTGTTTTTCCCACATTGCCTGTTCCAAAAGAATGGCGTGGGTTCATTTGCGGAATGTTGGCGGTTTGGGAATCTTTATGTCCCTGAGAACACAAGGCGCATGATAATGATCATAATTCTGCATTCATTCTTGTCGATGTGCCGATGAGAAAGGAAGGCGTTTGGAAAGCAGGTTGCAATTAAGCTCCACTAAAAATACTCTGAATCTCTGCAGCTCTCCCCAGAGGCACATATGCCAGACGCAACCTCTGTTGACACTCATTGAAATTTCTTGCACAGAAAGCCTCTGATGATGCATTCAAAAGGAGGTGGAAATTTGCTTTATCTTCTTACCTCATAGAGTCCCAGGGCCATAGAGAAGATAATTCGGCCTTGCTGTTTCCGTTTATTTGCATAAATTAGGCCGGCAGGACAGGAGCAATTGATTTCAAGGCCCGTAATGCAGAATGAGCTCTGATAAAGAAGTGCAGTTGGGGAATCTGGAGGGAATCGAAATTTGCGCTCAAGTTTAGTTCTGTCTGCCTTGTTGGACATCACTTCAGTGAAGGGGAATCGCTTTGCACACTTTCAGCGGGTTCACCACCAACATTGAAGTGACGGTCTGGAATTCACAGACTTGTTGTGGATTTGGAGAGACCTTCCCAGAGAAGCTTTGTGTGCTAGAAGTGTGCGTTTAATTGATAGAGACAGAGCAGCACCAGCGACAAAGGGAACGTCAATGAGAAAAGGGAAATCGAATATGGATCTCGCACACACCGTGGAGTTTATTGAATGTCATGCTTCATCAATCACTCAGGCAAATCAGGATATCTGTGTGAATTGAGTGGATTGTCTGAATTACCCAAATGCTGCTGGAATCTATAATTAAAACGTTGATGTGGGATCTTTCTGCCGCCCAGAGATAAAAGTTTCGAGATCAATTTGTTTGGAACGGATGGCTGACCAGGACAAAAGATCCGTCCCTTTTGTGTGGAGCTTTGCACAGAAGAATGGCAGCAAAACCTACGTCAATCTTTCACGGTGGAGATTCATTCAGCCTCGTATTTCCTTTCGGTCTGTAATTATCGGGGCATTCCTTCATTTCCTCCAGTTCGCACGCTCGGATCATTTCTGCTGCGTGTGGACAGACGCATCAAACTCAAACACACACACATACACACACTCATACACACAGACACACACAACGACACACACACACACGTACACACACACCATTATTATGTCCGCTTGTAATGCTTGTTGGGGCTCCGACACACTGAAACAGATCTACAGCAGATTTCTTCAAACCAACGCCATGTCAATGGGCCTTTGCCAATCCAAAAGAGATCTGTTATTCTTCTGTCGTTCCCTCAAGTCCTCCATTCATTTACTCGTGTTTGTCTTTTCTTTCAATTTGTCTCATTGATTTCATAGTTGTACATTGTCACCTGAAACGAGGGGCCATGACAGAATGGAATCTGCGTCTGTTGATACCTTTGGCGCAATTCAGTGGTGGTTGGCTGGAGCCTTTGAAATGAAGCGAGCCACACCAGAACCTGGCTTTGACGAGATCTGTTAAAATTATATTTTGCTCGCAAAAAGGGAGCCACTGCTGATTTGTTGGCATGCTTTCCAAGTTTTATTCCATGTGTGCCTACACCTGGGCCAGCAAAGAATAGAGAGAGATACTGAGAGAGACCTTTGAAGAGAGGAAAAGAGAGAACCACCGAGTGACCATTCCCCATTGAAAGGAAATAGGCAGAGTCGCTGCGTGGTGCAGGCAGTTTGTGCGAGCTCTTTGCCTTGACGTTGAAGCTGTTCGAAAGCCGCACACAAGACATGACCACCTCTGGTTGTTTTCAAGATTTTATCTGGAAAGTCGGATACCAAAACCTTGTTGACAAGAAACCACACTTTAGATTGCATGGATTTTCCCACTTGCACACATCGTCTCATAAGGCCGCACCGCGTGGGCGCTGGAAGAGACTGTGGCCAAAAAAATTCAATCTCCACATCTCTTCGTAAGTGTCCCGAAGAAGGTTCGGCACTGCAGTTTGTTCAGACTCGCCAATATACCTAATGTAATGCATTGGAAAGCAAACCTTGCAGCAAAAAATCTAATCCTGCAGCGTCCAACTATCATGTGGCTCTTTTCTCACATTATGATTGATTAGGATTTATTCATTATCTTTTCTCTAATCCTTCATTTGTATGAACGAGTTGCTGTGGGATAAACACTGCAGGCATAAGCAAACCTTGTCCCAAAATACCTTAGAATATACAGGACCTTCTATTTCCCGTTGAATAAAGAATGGATGGCGCGTTGTTAACAGTTGATGTGTGCATCGAAAGGCCAGGTCGTGGCCTTGTCGTCTTGTTCAGTTTCTGGATTCTGGTGTTGGCAGGCTCGATTCTCATTCTCAAACTGTGCAGGTGTTATGTCGGGGATGGGATCGGAGGCTTAAATTTGAGGAGCTTCAACCTGCTCAGCCTCGCTGAACGTTTCAAACTTCTGTCTGGAAGGAGCTCTCGCGGCTTCGCTTCCTCAAGTGGCAATTAGCTTCGACGCACGCCACCTTGTTGGGACCCCAGGGACCCAAACAATGCCTATTTGGTAATATCCGCGACTCTGCGTGTGTCTTGTAGCAAGTGTCAAGTGTGCCCGGAAGTTCTGCTAATATCTCCATGCCACAGCCCCCAGGAATACAAAGAAGCATATTCCAGTGATGATGCCCCCGGTGGCCGTTACTGCTGATTGTCACGACACAGAACTGATAAATCACCTGCTGAAATATGGATTTCGGATCAAATGGACCGCGTCCGGGGCGATTTGCATAATCCGCTGAGAATGAAGTAGCTTAGGGCACGACTTTTATTGAAATTAGCTGGAAAATTTTTGGCAAATTGGAAGCAACTTTTTCTGATGGATTGCCTCTGGAAGACTGTATCAGACCTTTCCTTCACAGAGAAACCACGAACACACATGTAGGGCAGCGCTGGTACGGCTCGTGCTGACGCGGGTTGAATCTGCTTGACCTGCGTTTCGGCGTGGAGGCCAAAGCCGTGTCTCCGCAGGAGAATCCGCATGACGTGACTGATGTGCGTTTGAACAAGCGAAGTCTCTCGCGACACACAGAGTTCACGTGTGGTTTGATGCATTGGCTGTCTTCAGGGACACCAGAGTCACTGCAACGTTTGAATTCGTTGAACAGAGGTATGACATCATGTCGCTTGTTGGTGCACACACGTGGTGACGTGAGGACGTTTCTCGTGCATCAGAACCACCATTGCCTCTGCTGACCTGCGCGTCGTTCCAAGAGCCTGATTGGCTTCATCAGGTCTGGTCGACAAACTGGAAACGATCGAATTACGCACTTCACTTTTTCCTCGTTGGTTTTACCTGTGGAGCGGCGCTCGAGACACTTGTCGCGTCCCCGGCAATGCTGTCAATTAGATGATAACGACACCGAAGACAGCCCCCCACAAATTATTCATACCTTCCATCTGGTTTGTGTTCAAGTTGTTACAGCCTGATGTTCTGCAAAGGGCAGTGGTCCCTGTGAGGCCGCGATGACATTAAGAATTCATTCAGGTGACAGAAACACTACCCTTGTCTTCAGCACCAGCACTTTTCCTTGTTCTTGTTTGGTGTTGAAAACTGGTGGAGTCAAGCAACCCTCCAAAGACTTGCTGCCTCCCTGACAGCAAGTTATTATTGTGAAAGCTCGACGGCATTGAGAGATGAGGCAAAACCGCGCTGTACCAAGTTGATGATCAAAAGGATAAATGAACCTCAAAGGAAACTGATCCTCTTTGCTGATATCCGGTCAGTGAATTGCAAAACAACTCATTAGGTTAATAGGATACCTCTTCTTCGAGCATTTGCAGGTTGAGCAAAACTTCATTCCAACGGGGGACTGCAGGCACAATATTCTTTTTGTGTGTGCAGCTTCAAAAAATCTCAAATCAAGAGAAATAAGCGTCTCAGAAACCTTTTTTCGATGCAAGTGTGGAGGCCCAGAAGCCCAGGGTTATTTCCTGCACGCCTGGACCCACCCTCTGTGCATAGTTTTACCTTTTACTGTTGTCAGAAGGAAGTAATGGACTGCAATGTCACAGTAGTTCGCTGAGCAGGTGTTGTATTTGTGATGTGCGCAGTTGATTTAGTTGTTCTGTAGAAACAAGGAAGAACAGGAGGCAACGATGTTCCTCCGCCTGCATGATCTGAAGCCCCACGAGCATCATACATCTTGCAGACCCAGGATGGAAGCTGAGCAATTGTCAAAATTTCGTTTCTTTTGGTTTATCTTGCAGGGTAGAAATACAATGAAAATTGAGAAAGGATCTGGATTTTTCTCTTGCACGGAGAAAGCACTGGTGAAAGTGCTGTAGCAAACACGCTGTCTGTCTGAAAGAAGCGTTTGAAAAGTTATGAAGTATTGAAAATCTTGTGTATGTATTGCAGAACTCGCAGGCTCACGGTTCAGTCCCGACGCAGCGTTTGAGTGGTGCTTCTCTTCCGGTAGCGGCGCCGTCAGCAGCAGTGAACGCCCCGCGCCAACACCACCCGCCCCCGCCCTCCCGCTCCGGACCCGTCTCCCCGCCCAGACTCCCTCACACCCACGCCCAACTCCACACCGTCCACCCACAGACCTCGGACACCAGGCAGGCATGGGCGTCGCCCAACAGAGAACTTGAGGTGAGAAAACTGGTTGCCTTTGCTTGCTTGTTTCAGGTTCTACGCTCACATCCGCACCAACATGTGAAAATCAATGTTGGCAGGCGTGCATTTGAATTTGTTATTGCAGTACCTTCGCGGATTCAAACTTGAGACTGTGGAGGTTGGTGGAAAAGACACCAAGCTGAGCCCTTTTTGGCCCAGAAAGGCTTGGCCTTCAGGGATTTAACTGTCTTGGGTCAAAAAGTATCTGAGTCACATTGTTCGGCTGGTAACACGACAGAAGCTCAAAGCATGTAAGTGGGTCGTGCATGAGGCAGAAAGTGATGCGAATGGCAGTTACTGAAGTGAACTTCTGAAGGCAAAATCGAACTCAGATGCAAAGGCGCAATGGAAGACAGCGCACGCATTCAAAGAAATGCATCAATTTGTTATCAGCGGACAATGCAGAGGAAACAAATTGAATGCACTGGATAGATGGTGTGGCAAACCAGACGCATCGAATGCGAACTCCTTCCTTCTCAGCAGTTGCCAGGCGGTCAACCTTTTGTTCAACTGAAAGCTTTGTTTCGTATTGGTTTGCTGCGATGCGAAAGTGCCGTAGGATGCAGCCCTATCCCCAGGCTGCAACAAAAATTAATGCATTTATGGAATGTATTAAGTTTTGTGTGATTATAGAGTAATCTCGTATGACTTGCATGGAGCCTAATGTGATAAAAGACCGCAGTAACTACTACATGCCTGTCCGATGTCGTTCCTAATTGTGATGAGCTGGGTTCCTTTTGGGTCCAGAGCTGAACGAGTGTTGAAGGCATGAATCAGGAATCATGCCAGGGTCTGCAGATCTGCGTGCCAATGAGTTGACAACAACAGTGTCATCGCAGTTTGAGATCTTCTGAAACAGAAACAGCAGCAAGCGCTCCTCGTCAAGTGCGATCGTGCAATAATCGCGGGTTCTTTGCATCACCTCGAAGCAGCAATCTGGTCAGGGTGCTGACCGACGTTCAAGGGAACAGCGCGCTCAATAACTCCAATGCTTCTTGTCAATGTCACCGATCGTACGAGCATTTCTTTGTGGAACACAGACACGACATCGTGAATGAGCTCACCCTGTTTGCAGGTGCAACAGCTGCTGGAGATGCTGAAGGCCGATGTGGACAACGACAGCGCGTACTCGGGCGAGGGCTCCAACACAGACAGCGGGCGCGGCCCCAGCGAGGAGGGAGACAAGTCCCTGCAGGCTGCGAGTGAGTACCTCAAATCAGCAAGTTTTGGATATAGGGCAAGAGCCGTGCCCTGTCCTCAATGTTTCGTACTCCTGGCAAGTTTGAAAACATTGATCAAATTCTTTCGTTGCGTAAACTTGTCGTCGCAGTTGCGCTGTTACATTCAGTTGCCTTCAGCGACAGGTCTGAAAGGAAACACGAGGCCTCAGCTCTCTGCACGAAACGACAAAACAACCTCCGAGAATTATTCATTTTGAAAAGACCAAAAGATTGAGATCTGTGCCACAAACGGTAATAACGACACGAGTGAAATTGTTCGAAGACACGATTTTCACCACAAACTGCACTTTTTGACAACTGTTCAGTGAAATTGTGATCTTTTTGTGTTGCCTTCGAGCTGAAGTAATTGCTGTATGTGTGAGATGAAAAGGGAATGCTTTCTAAAATCTTTCCAAGTATGGTGTCGCATTTCCAGAGCAATTTTCTACTTGGAGCTTCCCTACAGCGCATTGTGGAACACTCCGATCTTCGGTCTTTTTTGTCAACTTCTAATGGAATCTGGGAACTGGAAATTGATCGAAACATCATCCAGTTGCCTTTGTTGGAGCTGAAACCCAAATGTAAAATTCGTCATGATTTGGGATTAAAACCGAGGCTGGATTCGGCTTCCATTTAAAAAAAACAGTTTGTGAAAGTGCACTACAAAATGTAACATGAAGCTGCATCGAGCAAGGCATGGCGAAGATTACAAAGCAATCTGTTGGAGATTAAATTCTGCTTGGAGCGAGTTGTATGGGATGAGTGGTGCGGCAGTGAATGCGGTGCGGGAAGCTTTTTGTCACACCCGTAACAATTGCCTTATTTACAGAATTTAACTAATTCCACTCGCAATCAGACTCTGATTAATATGTGAACCGCAGGGAGTAATCGGCTGAGTGGGTCGAGCGTTATTCGAAACGTGCACGTTTCTTTTGAGGAGGCAAACCCCTTTCAGAAAGATTTTTATCCCAGAATGTCTGGGATCCAAATCCTATTGAGCTCCACCATAACGCCTGCTTTGTTTGGTTGTTCAGACGCGCACTACGGCGCCTCGATGCCGCTGACGGCGACGACGATCCGGGAGGTGCAGGGCGAGTCTCCGAACACATCGGCGCAGCCGTCGAACCGCAGCCTCAGTCAGACGTCCCCGCCCGCGGACCTCAGCCTCGCCCAGGTCGTGCCCAACCTCAGCTTCGCCAGCACCCACAGCTACTCCAGTCAGCCCGCAAAAGAGCTGCAGACTTTCGGCTCCAGATCTCCCCACACCACCCTGGACCGACAGAAAAGTCCGAGCAGCGCAGGACGAAGTGTGCACAGAGCGGTGTCAGACTTTGACCCGGACACGCTCAACAGGGGCTTCATCGGTCATGACACCACCAATCCTCCCAGTTACTCCGCGTGTGTTCAGCAGTCCCCCAGTGTCCACTGCACCCCGTTCAGGCAGGGCCTGCCTCTCAAACAGAAACCTCCGTATGACAACTGGAAGCCGGGTCAGTATTTGCCCGGACTGGGTCCCCACCAACGGGGCCTCCATCAAGACATTGATGACGCCACGACGGTGGCGTCAGAAGCGACAGAGGACTACTCGGTGCAGTTTTCTTGCGCCGACATCAGCGAGGCGCTGCACATGCGCAACAGTCACCAGGGGGCGGGGCGCGACGCGAGGCGCGTGACGCTCGACTCACTGCCCGACGACGACGCCGCCACGACGACGACGTCCGGGAGCTACGTCGTCGACCCGACCGACCTGTGCAACGAAATCGACGATCTCTTCTTTAAGGATATGGTCGTGTAGCGACACCCAACAGCGATCTTTACGTACGAAATAACGTACAAATTCTGGCAACGAATGAAGCTTCATTTCATTCGGTTTTGGCTCCCGAAAGTTCTTTCCACAAACTGGCGCTGCAACGATTCCTCGGAGATTCACACATATTTCCGTGCCTGCTTGAATATTTCTCATTTCTACACTCAGGGAGTTGACAATACTGTGGAGTCCGTCTACGGTTTGCTGCTGTGGAAGTTTTTTTTGCAGCTATCATGCTATTGGTGTGGATCCCACGAACCATTTGGGGATCGAATTCAATCGTTTTCACCGGCACCGCAGACGAACACTCGGCTTTGTTCGTTCTTAGTGCCATGATTCATTCATTTCATTCTGTACGTGTCTACGTGTTGTTTTCCTCCGCGCTTCTCCTCCCACTGCGTTTTTACCATCTCATCCAGGTTTGGCGTGTTTTATTGCGATTATGTGGGAAGCGTTTTTAATAACTGTGATATCAGTCGGTAAATGGATGGGGACCAATATTTCGGTGTGTACACTAATGCACTGTAGATGTTATCTTCACGGATAAATGTCCAGTGATTTTGAAGCAAGCCGTAAATCATACAGCAACCCAGTTCTTGTTCAGAGGTAGATGCCAGGTTCCACCGACCCGAGTACTCCTTCTAAAGTGGAATTGACTTGTGTCGTCAGACCTGATTCTTGTGTTGTCTTGTGTGTGATCAATGTTCCTTGTGACACGTGCTGTGGTTTTGAGGGGTTTCTTTTCAAGTTGGTCTCTGTCGAACTGGAAAGACGGAAACGACTTTCTGCGTGCGACAAACTTGTGACAAACGGACGAAAGAAAGAACAAAGGTTGTATGTTGTGGACCTGACAAATATTTGGAGTGCGTCTTGCACGTATTTGCCTTTGACAAGCGTACAGAGAGGGAAATTGAAAAATCTTGTACAACACGGTGTACAACACAAAGCTCGCTCTTCCTTGCTGCAGAGCAACGAAACGCGCCGGGCGGCGAATCAAGGTCTTCACGCAACTTCCAGTCAGAATCAAAAATGCTTTTCACGGACACAGGAACGCTTTCATTGCACAAGGCTTGTCGCAGTTAATGCAGGAGAGACGGACACATTTGTGTTTCCTTGGTCTGTTGACAAGATTTTTTCAATTTGTGTGAGCAACTCACCGCAAGTCTGTCTTGTTTTAAACTCTGTTCCCGACGTGCAGGTTGTGTTCAACACTTGCATCTCAAAAATCACGGTGGTCCAGGCACGCATCTTTTATGGGAATTTTATCAAGCGGTGTTTGTTCATTAGCTGGCTGCTGTGACGCGGCAATGTCCTGATATAAAAGGCAGAAATGGTTTATGGTATATTGGAAGGGTGGCCTTGTGAACATGCAGGCGTCTCCCCATGAAATTAACCGCAGGAAAGCGCGCCTGACTTATGAATTGGGTGTCGTAAAAACGTTCGGTGTGATCAGGTTTGGCGTGATGGTGAAGCTTTTTTGGTGTGCTCGTCTCACAGTACCTGAAAGACACGAGTGACTGCAACCAAAAAGAGCGAACAAAAATCGTGCCTGTCATGGACACACAAAAAATTATTTCCACTGCCGTGTTAATTGTTGGCTGCACAGGCCGAGAAAGCTATCTCAACGGAATTACAACGCGTGTCTCTGCAACGCTGTGATTCCAAACAAGTTGATGGAAAGTCTCAAAACTTTTGGATGTAAATATGCAACGAAACAGGGTATGAATGTTGTACTCGAGCACAAAAGCAATGTCTCTGTTGTCTTCAGGTCCCTTGTGTTTCTGCCGAGAACGCTGAGCACCGTTGCATTTCTACTTTTGTACATACCGATCACGACTACCACCTGATGTACATACAAGAACCGATGCAAATACGTACACTTCGAGATTTAATAAATATTTTTTTCAATGTACCGAGTCGCTCAAGTTGTCTTGACGCTTTGATGTGGAGGAGGCCGAAACTGGAGGACAGATTGAGTTGCAGAATGTCAGCTGGAGGACGCGCCGAGTGGATGTCCACTTGGCCGCGCCGCACGTGACGAACCCGCCTCGACTACTAATCGCGTCCACATCAGTCGGTGCACTTTATTAGATACCGCGGTTCATTAAACATTTAAGTGAATCTGGCTATCTATGCAGATTGCATTATGAAGGATGTGTCCATTACTAGATGCCATCAGAACCCTCCATTCATGCAATCACGCAAGCATTAGCATTAACTGATTGTCTACGATGCGTTACGCCGCAGTCGAAGAATTCTCTGCTGGGCTTTGGCTTCATCAAACAAAAATGCAGCAGGGTCGAGAAACTCGCTTCGCGCAATGCTAGAAAATCTGGTTGGTTTTGATGAAGTCGCCACAACTTCAAGTTTGGCGTCGCGTCTGAGCAATTGGATCCGAAGACCAGGTATTCTCTCGCAGAAATGAAGAACAGGAAAATCGCAGAAGTGCGACAAACGTTCATATTTCTTGTCAATTTCCCGGCGGATGTAGGTTAATGAAATCCAGCCGAGGTGTTTAACAGGTGATCGTCTGCTGTGCATTTTAAATGACATCCTTTCAGCGGAGCGTCTGTCCGGAAAGGAATCAATTTGCGGGAAACGAAGCAGGGATTCCATCTTCTGGTGCAGTCCATCTTTCATCCGGATATAATCAACATCGCGACCTGCAGCGACACGTCTCTAATTTTGGAAAAATGTTCCCTTTTCTGGGTCACACTGGAGTCACTGTGTCGGTGCGGTGAATGTGGCCTCTGTGTGTGTGTGTGTGTGTGTGTGTGTGTGTGTGTGTGTGTGTGTGTGTGTGTGTGTGCCTCTGTGTGTGTTCCTCTGTGTGTGTTGTTGGTTGTATGTGGACGCTCTTCTCAAGAAAAAACCCGAAGGATCTGTGAAGATGTGAACACACTTAATTCACTATCAGTGAGTGACCGTGGATTGTGCAAAACTCAAGAAGCAAAAGTCAGATGGCATGCCTGGCCGGAGTCTTCCTCGATTCTGAAACACTCCAACACAGGCGAAGAGGCGCTCCAGTTGTGAGTCAGCATTTTGAAACGGCAGAAGATTCTGACAGTTTTTCAGCAGAGTCTTGTGGAGTGTCTGTTTTATTTGACTTCTAGAGTCACGACCTGTCTCCTGGTCCTCAGCTTGATAATCTTGCGGAGCAAGTTTTGTTGTTTCGAACAGAAATGGAGAGAAAATCGTTCAGGGAAATCGTGCTGTTCCTCCTCGAAGTCTCGAGGAGGAAAAGATCTGCACTGCAACAACCCTAGTCAACTTCTGTCTCAATGCGTGCGTTGCGTTTTACCTTGGCTGGCTTGGTTCCACTTTGACCCACACACTCTCTTGATCAGACCGCGTCTCATGATTAACCAGGTTCCGCAGAGCTGCAGATCTGTGTGAGTCAACTCAGGGGGAAGCCGCCTCGGGACGAGACTCAACTGATTTCTAAATCGCGTCAGGTAACACAGTCAAGTGGCAATTTGTTCTGCCACACGTAACCTCTTGATAAACCTCCAGAGAAGAAAAGCCTCCTAAGTGGTTTTATCGCTGGAGCTGTGCGTGCGTCAGGTACGTCCGGAAAACCTCCCGAGACCCTCAGGCCACTGGAGGATTCAATTCTTTCTGCCTGCCTTAATTAATGGCTTGTTATCATGTGGTGCTCGTTTGTGATGCAGACTGCAGCTCATCCGTTTGTGTGACCCGTTCGTTTATTGCATTGAACGAGGATCATCCAGTCAGAATCACGTTTGAACCTCCAACATGGTTTGAGAATGATGCTTGATGGAATACACAAGAACAGAAGGAGCGCAGGATCATGTGGCTGGTGTTGAGCTGGTGTGCCGAATAAATTCGGAACAATCGACACCGTTGTGCGAGTCTTTTCGGTGCAAAAAATACCCCAGGGGTTGTTTTGTGCTTCCTGTCAATGTTTTGTTTTCTCTTTGTTCATGTTGTTGCCCATTATCCTCGTACCTGCAGAATTACACATGTCCTTTGTGACAAGTCGGAAACCTGACTCTTGTCACTGCGCTGCGTTGTTCAGGACTTTCCCTTCGAGTGCATTGGAAACGCAGTCGGCAGAGCTTCCTGCGTGTGTCTGAAACTACGCCACTTCCTTTCACCAGCAAAAAACACGAGTGCTTTTTATCAGAAGTGTGACAGACACTGCTGCTAATCTTTCTTGTTTTGTGTCTTAATGAACTGAACTAATTAAGGACGGTAATGCAAGAAAATTGCTCCTTTAATTACATTAATAACCGCTTTCCCTTTTCTCACTGTCTATGTGACACATTTGTTCACAGATCTGTCCAGGGTTGTGCGATAATCCGGAGTTTAGGAGCTCCACGAAAGGAAACGCAGACGCGCTCGTCTGTTGTTGGCCACAGCGCAGATTCCTAACAGAATCGTGGCGTGGACGAAACTGTGATTTCGACCATGGAATCATGACAGAGAAGACCCAACCAAAGTTGAAACTGTAAATTAGTATTCATCACTATTCATTTCTGTACGATTAAGTCTTATCTGAATTAACCAGTGCTGGTAATAGTATGCATTATGGATTTTCCACTTGACAAATTGCCTATGGATCATCTTTAAGCAACACGCAATCAGTGTCCTTCACTCGGGTGTGTTGACGATGCTCTCCAGTTTAATATCTCGGGTTACGGCTAAATTAGACATATTTGAATTATTGACTATAAACGTCTCTTGGTGGTGCGAGCCCCCTCGGCGGATCCGGGCATTGCCCAGGCATGCACGCACAACAGCTCGTGACGCCTGCAGAACTTGTTTATCGACTTGATGTGCCTGGCTTTGGTGCAAAAAGTTTCTTGTGTAAATAGAGAGCTCCAAACCCGCAGAATTCAACCAAACTTGTAAGGAGGGAAAAGGAAAGGAACTAAGAATCCACCAGTTCCAATCCCTCAACTTTGCACTAATTTGCGCGACGCCTGCAAGTTTCTTTCGATAAGCAAGACAAAATACGTTCTTGCCTTGCAACCACATTCTTTCTCGCTGTGGGGCTGTCTCAGGAACAACGGAAACTGACCTTGCCCTTTTTGTTCCGGGTCCCACGAGTGCAGCCGCCCATCACCCTGGATCCGGGCCGGTCCTGTGGGCGTCTGCGCGCGCTGGGACGGGAATATGAAATTGTGCATGGCTGCAATGCTCGAGGGCTGCGAAACTAATCCAGTTTATTGTTAAATATGACGTGCTTATCCGCGTCATAAATTGCAGGGCTGGAATTGAGTGCGTCCTTTCAATTGCAGATCTCCATGGGAACATCGCAGGTCGAGTCGGATCCCCTCGATCGGGGTGGGGGAGTGCGTGTGACTTGGCAAACGAATGGTGTTTTCTTTTTGTGATTTTGTGACAAAGCAGAGATCTTGAGACAATCTGATTTGAATACAACTGGGCAGTTATTTGACAAATCAGGCGAAGCTACCACTACCGCTCCCTTATGCGGCGAGTCGGGAGGACCTCACCTGCGAACGGAATGTGAGCAAAGTGTCACATTTTGACAAACACGGGGCGCGTCTGTGGGTGTAGTTGGTTTGCGAGATGAGACGGTCACCACAGGACGCTCCCGAATTGCTGTCTCATTTCCCAGGAAGCTTGCGGAGTCTTGGGTCGGGTTCCCACAGCGAGCTCCTCCAGAGCCGAGCTCAGGTAATGGAAGAGAATGCGCTCCCACATGAGCGATGCCAACCCACCGTGCCACTTACTTGTGCCGTTGAATGTCTCTGGTCATCTCTCGTCTTTGCTCCCGAAGAAACTACAAATGCCCAGTTTCAAATCACCAGCTCAACTGCTGAACTGACAAAACCCACGCAGTTGCGGCACGGTAAGTTCCAACCATCCAAACCTTACAAAATTGTGTTATTTCTTGATGTCGCATTTCATATTACACGTAATTTGGCCACTCTGAGCGATGTAATGCTTCCCTGTGGGCTCGCAGAACCGCGGAATTTTAATGTCTCTGGCCATCTGTTGAGTTTCTCAAAAGCTTCCTGATATCTTCCTCGGCCGCGGAGGCTTTAGCGTCTCACCCAAAAGGCAGCAGATTCTGCAGATTCTGCAGATTCTTTCCCATACTTCACTGACCATCAGATTGAGTCGAGTCATGGCAGCACGTTGTGTTCGTATCAAAACATCTCGGCGTCAAAATGCTCTCATCGGCGAATTTGGGTATCCGATGTCACGCACGCGTAGCCTATCATTTTAAGAAACCGTTTTTCCTCCGGTAGGGCATCAAAACCTTCATGGATCCTCCTGAAAAGTTTTGTGTGTGCCACCTGGACTTACATTGTGTTGTCGGAGAATAGGTATAAGTCACAATGGATTTGTCATGTTGAGTCGATGATTTGACAAATATTCAGTACCCACCAGAAATGCATAAGCAAATGGCAGCATCGACCTCTGTTGGGGTCGCGGACACACCAAATCGTTTGAGGCCTTCAATCGTGCTGAACGGTGGAACGATGTCTCCTTCTGGAATGATCGGGTCGCATGTTTGGGCTGCATTGCTTTTAGTTGCACCTCATGTGCACTCAATCGTTCCACGGAGAAAGATTCCGGAACAATCAGTTTCTTGATGACCAAAAACCCAATAATCCTGCAGGGAACAACCCTGCATAAATTTGGGATTCTATCAAACCAGATTGTCATTTCAGCTGTTCTGCAGACAAAAGCACACAAAGCTTTGTCCACGAGTGCGGAATAACTGCTGCAGTTTGGATCCACACGATACTGATCAGAAGTTCCAATGCAGAAACTACAAACTGGAAACAGCATGCGTTGCTTTGTTTGGAACAAATTTGTGACTTGCACAACAGCCATGGCAAATAAAACGAGAGAGAATAAGGGAACTCAGAAGAATCTTGAGAATGACGAAATTCTCAGTGAAATGATTGGGTGTACATCTGGGAGAATGATCAAGTCGAAATGATTGACCATCGTCCCGACCCAAAAGGATTCGATGTGTCTGCAGCCACACGCAACGGCAGACGAGTGAGACCGTTTCAGTACAGGTCGTGCAACAGAAGAAACAAAGGCGCTCCTCTTGGTCTTTTGCAGGCAATATGTCCGTGTGGGCAAAATCTTCTCAGTCCAAAATACGCACGCTTTTTAGCAGAAGGAGAATTTGGCGAATATCATCTCAAATTTGAGCATCAAGGTGAGACATGTCTTTCAAGACATCAATGAGTGCCAAAGCAAAATTGCTTGGAGCAGCTGCTTGTGTTGCCATTATCTTCTCAAAGTGATGGAAACAGGTCACAAACTGTGGCAGAATTCCTTTGAATGCAGGTGTTTCCTCGCACAAAAAGACACATCAATGCACGGGACTTCTCGGCCGCGTAGCTGCACAAACATGATGTGCTCGCCTTTTTCTCAGGGTGCAGCTATGGAATTTGCCCCGTCGGGGGTGCAGCGGTCAGTTTCCACTGTGTTCAGCAGAGAGTTGGTCTGGTGTGTCAACGTGAGAAAACGCACACGAGCATTGCAGTTTTGTCCTTTTGATCATCCATGGACACAATCTTGATATTTTGAGATTGACAAGTTTTGAAAATGAAAATAATGCACACCAGAGGTGTTAGAGATTGACATGTCCTCTCGCACCATTTCTGAAATAATTCTTGTTTTGGGCATAAAGTGGATGAAGCTGCATAAAACACACAGAATTGTCAGTTTGCTCAGCTGAGCTTTCACGAGGAGATTCCGAGAAGTGGACTAATTTGAAGAACTCACTTCTGAATAAAAGACGAGTCATGTCAGTGAAGATCCATCCGCAGATTACATCTCATACATTTCCACGAATGGCATGGAGGGGCGGATCTTGCCATGAAGAACTATGAATTTATGCCCGAATGTCATTGTCTTATCACATTTATTGGGAAAGAGGGGCATAAAAGGAAATGAACTCTGTTTTATCCGGTGTGTCCCGTAATTACAAGTCATTCTTGTATGAAATAGCCGCCACTTTCTGCACCGGACTTATTAACTTTTATTGTATTTCTCCTCTCCATACACTACGTTTCTCTTGTTCACAGAAATAGTTTTGCCTGAAAACCGTGTTCGTGGGAAATGTAGTTCAGGGGGAACAATCCAAACAGAATGATTTACTGAAAGTTGTTGTATATATGAGTGAAGCCCCAGTAGTGATGTTGTAGTATAGTTTATTGTAGAGTATGAATTGGAGCTCAGTGGTTTAGGCTACCTTCCTCTATGGTGTCACAAGC
>JAAUXT010018484.1_pt1 | contig 31340 bp, 30 predicted proteins | sample 7278171 | NCBI WGS metagenome assembly JAAUXT01 (sample SAMN14350112, study PRJNA611818) | marine sediment metagenome | isolation source: surface marine sediment (1.8m) | place: French Polynesia: Moorea | collected 2018-08
ATGGTGTTTTCTGTCTCGATTTTCTGCAAATCTCGACAGAAATACCATTTGTACAATAGAAATAGTTATTGAACTTTGTACAAAAGACTCATACTCACCATTTGAGTCTCAATTGCTGCACAATCTCGACCGAAATAGTGAGTATTCGTCTTTCGTACAGCGTTCAATAACCTTGTCCGCGCGGATCGACGCTGATTACCACGACGCTGAGCCGCGCGTCACGAGCCCCGGTGTGGTGGGATCGCCAGGCACCCAGAACCAGGAGACACAGGGTGGGGGCCCCATACGCAAGGTCAGTCAGGTCTGGCAGCATGCCCCTTTGCCTCACACCTAATTTTCAATTTTGGTCCGAAATTGCCAGTGGTACACATCAAGCCTCTCAGTGGCCTGTGTCATCTTGTATGAAGGCGTGAAAACAATGGCTTATGCCCCCGCTGCTCAGACAACTCTCCATGTATCGTGCAGGGAAGTTTCAATGCGTTTTAATGAGAGATGAGTCTGGACGTGATGTTGGGTTGGGCAGGGTGGAACCCTCTGCCCATCCTACCGTGCAAACTCTGTCGGAAAAAAGTTGGGTACGGGCAATATAAAACCCCGTGTCTCCTCATTTCGTTGCACCGGGGAGAAACCGCTCCGTGTCGGAGCGACATCGTGACAGCGCAATCTCTGGGAGACGACGAGTCTGTCAGTCCGTCACCAGTGTCTCCCCGATCCGATGAATTCTGCACAAATTCGCCTTGAATTGACTCAATTCAAAACGTTCCGGAGGCTCCAGCACCAGTTCTAATGACAGGCGAATTTGCTGCCATTTATCTCCATCTGATGTGTTGGTGGAAAAGCTAAACTGCCGACAGCCCGATGGCGTGCGGAGTCGGCCGCGGGACCGCGTCTATTTTTCCCCGTATCGCGATGCGACCCCGGCCGCCCCGCGCTTCTCTCCCGAGACTACTCCATCTCCAATGCTTTTTGCCCAACAAAACCATTGGAGTTGCCATCATCCAGACGTAACTCGCGTGTAGCAACGAGAAAATGGGATTTTGAGCGAGGTTCCGCAGCCAGTCGCAAGGCTCGATTCAGAGCCGGTGCGTCATGCATTAGGACGCTGTGCAAAGCCAATTTGACGTTGCGTCGTCGCTCTCGATGTTGCACTTCTCAATTGCGACTGTTTGCATGACGTTTGACACGCACGTCGCCCCAACGCCAAAGTCGAAAGGAACATCATTTCCAAGGCACTGGCCCGTCACAAAACGCCATTCGACGCTAACGTTGAAGTTGGCGTTTCAAACTTGGACCTGCACAGCATCGCAAATGACACGTGTTCTTCCTGCAGCTGTTGACGGGTCCCACGTGATACGGGCTTCACAATGCGATGAGTGGAGAGGAAATTACGTCTTCAAAGTGGATTCATTCTGCACATCTCGACATCTTCATCTGTCAAACGCTAATGTACTTTTCTCCCCTGTGTTACCTCTGCCTGGGAACACGCCAGCTGCCGCGAAGCTCTCAATCCGCTTTTGTGCCGCGATTTTTTTCTGATGAAATCTGAACGGTTTTCAATCCTCAAACAAACAGGATTTTGCGAGATGAGATTTTCATACTGTGGTGCTCACCGTAAGTTGTGATGACGCTTCAGATGAAAATGGGAAAAAGTTTTCACATTTCGGCTCAAACACTGATTCTGGAACCAGATCCCAACATCCATCAGGAGGAAAAAGGATCGTCGCTGCTTCCACTCACAGCAATATTCAGAGCACAGCCAACAGTGAAAACTCAATTCCCTTTTTGCGAACATTGCTCTTTTGTTCGGTACTGTGTCTTGAACGAGTCTCCAATGGACGAACAGCCTCCGACGAAAGACTGCCTCTCTGTCTCGAGTCTGCGCCCTGTTCCCCCGGAGCTAAGTTCTGTTCGCCTGAACTTGGCCGGAAGCGGCGCATCGTCGTGTGCGCGGTCCCTCCCATCGGGGTCGGGGCACGGGGCCAGAGATCGAGGCCGCACGGTTCACTTTGGATGCGTCCCCAAGCGCGTCCATGGTCACGTTCCATTCACGCATCCGGCTTGCCAAGTCAGCCGCCCAATCTCGAACCCAAGGGCGAAGTCCCGCGAACTCGCCGACGCGCAAATGGGACACGCCCAATGGAAGCTGGAGTTACCATGGTGACGCAGGCCGTTTTGTCGCACTAACTCAGCAAAACCCGGCCTGCCCAAGAAAGCGCTCTCGTCACCTCTCCGGTTACAGCTAGAGGAAAGCGCGCGACATGAAAAACCTCGCGCGTGGCGTGTCCCAGTTTCTCAGTTTTCATCACAAAGTCAGTTTCTTTGTGACACTAAACCAAAGAAAATCCCTCTGAAGAAGAAGAATGCCTTTCTGAGCCGTCGCCTGCGGTCTGCCGCGGATTGAGCTCAGATACAGAGGCGCTCCGCAAAACAAGGTTTCCTGTGTCTCTGCTGGAGCTGGAAATCCAGAGTCATGCGTAGTTGCATCTCTGTTGTTGACGTTCACAACGCGAACAGTTCCACGTGACGCAGGAAGCACCACTTGCGTGTGCACCAGTGTGAAACAAGTCTTGTTGCCGAGGCGAATAAGCCGAATTCAGGCGAAACAGAGAAAAAGATTTCATCGAGGCGACACACCCAAACGGCGAACAGAACATCAGAACATCAATCTTTTGACAAGAAAGATCACAGAAGCTCGTTTCATTTGATTTTTGAAGTCAAAATGTCAGTCCTCCCTTCCCCTCAACGTGAGTCGTTGGCATTTTGAGAAGATCGTCGGAAGAATTGACGCTGCTGTGCTTTCTGTTTGCTTCGCACTGCAGGCCTGTTTCACGTCAGCAACCACTGCCGCACACGACAACGCTAGCACAATGTCCGGTTCTCCGCCTGACTCCCACTCCAGTTTCTAAGACGCGCTGCGATCTCAAATCGGAAGTGCGTCTGTCGGCAGCCGATGACGTCCCTCCCAGCGACCTCACGGCAGGGACCGGGCCGGTTCAGGGGGCCCTAGCAGTTCGCTCCCGGGTCACAGCCTTGCTGCCCCGTAATCAACTCAAGTTCCGGCCGCAGCCCAGTTCCCTCATCTCCGCCGACACCCGACCCTGGCACTCAGAACTGCGCCCAAAAATAGGTCATTTGAGGAAGCGTTGCAATCTGACGAAAGAAATGACGGAAATGCCCAAAGATTCTGTTGTGTGTTTCTGTCGGAAAAGTTTTCACGTTCCACCAAAGGGACTCGTGCAGTGACCCCCTGTACATGTAAGTACCTCTCGCAGCCCGAGATCGAGGGCCCGTGATTGAAGATGTGGTTCTCAGCGAACCACGGAGCTCGAGCAGACAGAGACCACGTGGGTCTGTGTCAGAAGCCCGTGGCCGCGACCCGCGCAGGAATAGAAGCCATCTCGGGCTCCGCAGGGGATCCGTCTCCGCCGCCCGCCGCGACGACGTATCAATTACACAGCTCGGCTCGAGAGGGCGCAGGCGTTCACAGCCAAGGCGTCACACGTGGAGGATGGACGTTCACACCCGACGTGTCACGCGTGGCGTCCGGCGCCGCATCCCCAAGTTGACCCAGACACATGCACATGCACAACACACACACACACACACACACACACACACACACACACACACACACAGCATGAGCGTGCAGCCACTGAGGCCAGCCACAGGAATCCAGCCTCGTGGTTGACCCAGTCGTTTTTAACTGTCACAGGGACGCCTCCCGCATGAACGCAGCCTCGCCTGGAGGAGGTAAAGGAGGCTCGACTCCGGTGGAGCTGGAGAGGCTGGGAAAGGCTCCGCCGTGGGCACAGCGGTGAAACAGTGGTTCTCCACCTGTCACTTGGAAGTCGCGCGGGGAACGAGATGCAGGTCACACAGAGCCGTGGAATCGGACACCGCGCCGGCTCTGCGCATGTTTCCACCTTTTGAGAAATTTCTCTGAAGTCCAGCTTCGCAGACAGAAAGTACACACAGAAAGACGAGACTCTCTGTCCACCTGATGACAGACAAATGCCTTGTGATGATGATGTTCTCTTTTGGGAAGTCTGGTGCACATCCCACTGCGTCACACCGCCATGCTCATCCAGACACTGAGATCTGCAGTGCTACCAAATGCAACTTGCAAGGCCAAAATTGCGTGCAAGACAAGAAGGGCGCTGCTCATCATGAACGGAAATGCCGCCGCCAGACGCTGGGAGTGAGAAGCTTCGCTGTCTGGGTGGGAGAGAGTGAGAGAAGGAAGCGGGAGAGGGAGGAAACGTGAATAACGACAGATGGGACGAGGAACCACGCGAACTCCACCGTGGTCGCCATCGCCGCCGCCGCCGCCGCCGCCGCCGCTGCTTTTAGCGCAAATCCTGATCTACAGCGGCGCGCAGTCGTAAACACACTCGCCCCGTCGGGTCCGCCGACACCTTTGCCACAAAAGGATTCCGCTTCGTCTTGCAATCTGCTTGTCATGCTTCTCGCCTTGACAAGAAAAGTCAAGGAATTCTAAAAATAACCCGCGGCGTTTCTTTGCTGCAGAGAAAACTTTTGATGAAAGAAAAATTCCTCGGGTCCTTGAGTTCCCAACGAGATTCGTCTTGCAAACTTGATATTCCCTGCACCAACAAAAGCGCGACAAAGAAAACATGGCGATTGTTCTTCAGAAGCACTTTCAGCCAAACTTGATTTGATTTGCTCGAGAAGGCTTAGGAAACATAATGCCTATTGACCTCCTTCTGCAATACAGAGTCCACAATGGTCTTTTTGCTGGGGCCTTTTTTCTCCTATGTTGGATACGGAGTGTCGGCTGACACCGCTGATGGCCTGGGCCGTGCGAAACAGGCACCAACCGACTCGGGCAGGGATCCGTTTCCTGCAGCACAGCGGACCCGGATTTAGAGCCACTCACCCGCTCAGCCCGCCGCTCAGCCGAACCGCTTATCACAGCCCGACACGCGCGACTATCTCCAGCGCGAAATAACCGATCTGCGCACAATCAAGGTTCGTTCACACCGGCGGCGATGCGCTGCAGGGCGGCGCTTGCTGATGGTCGCTTCAGTGGCGCCAAGCGAACCCAGAGGAGACAGCGCCGCCTCCGAATCGGGCGGCGTCATACGGGGCTGTCTCGCTCTGCTCTGTGTGCACTGCTTCCTCACGCTGGGAGTATGAAGTCCAACAAAACGCTACAGCAGGTGTTTTGTGTTGCATTCACACACACACGTCCAGTGGACATGGACTTGTGCAGCGGTCACAGAGAACTGATGTGAGGCTTCCGTGAGGCATGGTGGACGAGATACGAGGGGACCTCCAAAATAGACCTTCCCATCGCGTTTTCGGGCAGCGAAAAAGATCGCTCCAAAGTGATTTTTGGCATGTGCATCCTTCACACTTGGTTGCATCTCTGAAGCATGTCAATGTTTGTCTGCTGCTGAAACTGACCTGTCTGGCGGAGTGCAAACTTTCTCATTTGACTTTTGCTCTCGCTGAGAGAGCGTGCAATGAGCAACATGATGTTTTGGTTGCTTCTGGCTTTGATCAGTTATCAATGCTGAATGGAACAAAGGGCAAATATAAAATTTTGCAGGCATTCAGGATTAACTCCCATCGACACATGGAGGTCGCTGAGAGCTGCGTATGGCAATGACAGTTTGTCAAAAGCTCAAGTTCGTTTCTGGTTTCGGCGCTTCGCAGCTGGGGAGGAGTCAATCAAGGACAAGGCACGAACCGGAAGACCAGAGACCAGAAGACAGAAAGTACAACAGATTTCTGCAGCCCTGGATGAAGACCAAAAAAAATCCATCAAACAGTTGTCTCAGGAAGTGGACCTACCTGAGACTTCTGTGCACAGAGTTCTGCATTCCGACCTCACGATGTCAAAGCTCTCCTGCAAGTTCGTGCCCCATGTTTTGACTGCTGAACAACAGAGACACCGGATGCAGTTGGCTTCTGACAACCTGGATTTACTGCGCACCGTGCCAAGGTTCCTGGAGAAAATCATCACATGTGATGAGACATGGGTGTCTGTGTATGAACAGCAATCTAAAATCGAGTCTTGCCAGTGGTTGCCCAAAGGCAGTGACCGCCCGCTCAAAGCTCTGCGTGCCAGAGGATCCCAGAAGACGATGATGACAGTATTTTTTGATGTGTGTGGCATCCTGCTTGTGGATTTTCTACCTCGAGGAGAGACCATGGATTCTGAGTACTATTGTGGATTACTGAAGAAATTGAAGGACAGAATCAGGCATCAACGTCCAGGCATGTGGAAGAGTGGAGTCGATGGACATACTGACAGAGATTTTCTGTTCCATCAGGACAATGCTGGCGTGCATACATCCAATGAAACTCTGGCTTTTTTTGGTCTGAATGACTTCAAACTTGTGGCCCATCCTCAGTATTCTCCGGATATGGCACCGTGTGATTTTTTTTTATTTCCATTTTTGAAGAAACATCTCCGTGGGAAGCACTTCAACAACTTGCTTGACCTTCAGACTGAAATCAAACAGATCTTCAAACACATCACTCCAGAAATGTTCGAGGACGCCTTCAAGGCATGGGCCTTCAGATGGAAGAAGTGTGTCCTCTCCCTGGGGTCATATTTTGAGGGCAAGGGCATTGAAGTCGACGATCTGTCCATTGCAGCAGATGACAGTTCCTCAGAAAGCTCGGACAACTCAGGAGGAGAAGATGGCGACACTGACTCCACTGATCCGGATTCATGAACTTGGACTTTGAGTGAGAATTTGTACTCACATGTTGATTTCTGGAAGCGTTAACCATGTCTTTACAACCTTGTTGGAATTTCATTTTTGTCTCCAAGTCACAATCAGTCAATACAGTATTCATTTCAGCAAAAACATTTCCGGAGTGGTTAATTCTTGTCCCGGAAAATTCGTTGGGAAGGTTTATTTTGGAGGTCCCCCCGTACTATGACACCAATTCACAACGCAGCCAACATCCTCTGCCTGAACTGGGGCCGGACTCAGGCAAGACTTGTCCATCGCGCGTCGCCGCACGCGTCAAGGAGCTCAGCGTCGCAAACAACTTGTGTTGTGACGCAACGCATGACATACTTGGCTGTTGAAATACGCAGACACGCAACGAAAGTTTTCTGTTCGCGCGTTTGACGTCAATGCTGGCACGAACATCGCGAACTGTGAACCACAGAGAGAACAGAGACCTCAGAAGAAACAACAAACAAAAGAATCACGAAACTCATTCGTCAAGATTTCTCGTTTTGTTGTGACCACAGTTGCTATGTTCAGAGAAACAATACACGCTGACCGGACAAACAAACCCAATTAATTGACCGAGAAGACGAAGCCTTTCTGAAGCAGGTAAACCAATCACCGGAGCCATGTTTAACTCGGGAGCCGTGGGCGGATTCGCTGGAGTTTTGTTGATCCGTCACCGCAGAGACGGAGACGCGCGACAGCTGCACGAAACAGGCGAAGCTTCACTCTCAGAAAATCTCCAACCATCTCCAACACAGAGGACCTTTAAAAACCCCGAACGTCCCGTTTTTCGTTGAGAAATTGGACATTTGCTGGTCGTCCTCAAGTTAAAATGCGACGCTTCCATCAACCCAGACACCAGCGTGATCAGCCTTGAAACGCGCGCAAAATGAGGCAGACTTATCTGATCGTGGTGGATTTGTCAAGAGTGCGTGAGTTTCTCCGCTGATCTCCCGTCCCGCAGCGTGTCTCGGAGCAATGTGTCAATTTACCCGAGATTTGGCCCCCACTGATTAATTAAAAAGTTTCCCCCGCCTAATCTCCGCTCAGATTCGGATCAGAATTAATCTGGCGGCAACAACAGCTCAACTCAGAAACTCCGACGCAGATCTGCTTCACGTCCTGCAGCCTTCCACTTCACACACAGCAGGCAAACAGACAGACAGATAGACAGACAGACAGACAGACAGACAGACACACACACACACTCTCTCTCTCTCTCTCTCTCTCTCTCTCACACACACACACACACACACCGCTCCATGATTGGCTCCAGAAAAACTGCCGAAAACACCGTTTTCTCTGTGGCACTCGTCAAAGCGAGGCTCCCGCCAACGCCTCTGCCCTTTTGCGGCCGTCGCTACAAAGACGCGAGACGCACACATCGCAGACAATCCCCCGACCTCCCTACAGACCCCGTCTTTTCTAGTCGCGAGTAATTACATCCGCCGCCGTTTCTATCCAACCCGAGTCTCAGGGCTTCGACTCAGAATGATTTCCTCTCCCAGGAAGCGGCACACAAAATGACGTTGCCTGAGGAATGATTCACACTGGGTTCGTCATGCGCTGCTCGAAGAGGCGCCACTTTAGAGAAGTTCGTCCACCCACCCTTCAGCAACATGCCTGATTCACACGGGTTGCGCTCGCACAGGCGTTGTTCTGATACTGACCACGTGAACCTCAGCAACAGATGTCTTGCCTTGACTGATTCAGAGACACCACGCGTGACACATAATCCCGTGTGAAACGGGCTTCGCTATTCAGGTGCTCGAGAAAATGAACTGTGTTGAGAAAATTGTTCCAGAGCAAACTGCCACAACGACGTCGTCATGAAGGGATCCTGCAGCAAACAGAACCAAGACACAAACTTTCGAGTCAATCCGACTTCAACATGTCTGCCTGACTTGCAAGAATCGAAAGCATCCAACAAAATGTTCGAAAGCGAAGAACATGAAAGCACAACAAACAAGGTCCAGGGAGAGGATCAAAAGACCAAAAAGGCCCAGATTTCCCTGGTTCTCCTGTGATGTGCACGCACTGACTGCGTCGTAAACCCCGAACTGCTTTCCACAAAAAGCCCATCAAACAGGAGAGTTAAAGAGGGCACGCAGTCAGTTAATTATGCAGAGTGGTCGCGGAGGAGCTGTAGGACCCGGACCCCAGGGCCCCGTGAACACGGTTTGAATGTGGACGACCCTCCCAGGGTCGTCAACCTCTGCAACACGAACCTCAGTGCACGGAATCACACCTTGCGCTGAACCCAAACCCACCTCACCACAGCTTTGATGGTATTATCATGGGAATCTGAGTCCTGGAAGGGAAAAAGGCCCAAAGCGTCGCCTTACAGTGCATTACACGGGTTCTCAGGTGCACGGAGCGAATGACGTCGCTTGAAGGAACAGGAAACAATAAGCGTAAACTTCGCTGAGGTAAGGCCTGCTTCATGCAGGCTGTGTCGTGCGGCACTTGGTCTCCCACATACTGCGCGTCTCCCTGCATGACTCACCCTGCCAAGGGCAAGACTTACACAGAGACGCAGCGCACCCGGTGTGAAGCAGGCCTGTCGAGAGGTGGTGTGCCTGCGCAGATGGGACGGAGGCAGATGTTTCCTCCTCAGACCTGACACACGTGACGTTCTTGCTTCCTTCACAACGGAACCACATCCCGAGAGTGGGCGCAGCAGACGAGAGCTCCGAACCGTAAAAATGGCGCTGAAAACTTTGTCAAAGAAAGTTTGGACAGTAGAAGTGACGCGCGCACATCCGATTGTATCTTCTCACGCGAATCACGTCAAATTACGTTGTCACGTGGACGCCAACGTCGCAATTCTGCTGTCTGAAGATGACGGAATACGTCACCCGGGTCATCCTTTGGTTGGTCTCCTGGACACATGCTTCTGTACACAGTGATCTCTGAAACATTCCGCTGCAGAAATTCCGTTTTCATCACACCCAATCCCGCACTACTCTTTCACCACATCTTCTCCCGCTCTGCTCAACGAGGCGAATTCTGACGCGAAGCGACGCTCCTCTTTGTCTCAATTCAATTACTTCGCTCAGCGGCTTCACGTCTCCATCGTCTCCGAGACGACACGGCGCTTGACGTCGCTTGACGTCGCTTGACGTCGCCGTGATGACGCGCGCGGCGACGCCCATCAACTCCCCCTCAGAACGCATTCAGTGTGAAACAAGGACCCAACATCTTGTTGCGTGATGCAATTTTCAGCCCCTTGCTTCACGTTGGATTTTACGGTGTTTAGCTTGCATCCCATGTGCTTTTCAGATTTTTTTTTTGCAGGCATATGAGTCTTTTCATCCGTATGACACGCAGCGGAGATGGTCCTCGAGACCCGCTCCACAGAAATTGATGTTCTGTCAGATTCACTCAGCGCTAAGTGCGACTGAATTAAAATTTGCGTGCTCAACCATTGATTAAAATTTCCCAGTTCAAAAGAAATTATGTTCAACCTTCATTCAAACCAAATTGGAAAGTAAAAATAGACAAGAAAGAGACGATAAAACAAAAATGTCGTACAGAATTGCTCTTGTCTTTCGTGAAGTGTTCTTCAAATTTACGAGAAATGAAGAGCAGACAATTTTTTCGCTACAAACAGGCTGAATAAGCACAGTGTCGGCGACCAAAGATCAACGTCCAACAATGCGACCGTCGTCAGAACGTCGGGGGCTCCGACAGGTGTGGTTCAAACGTCCTGCTCGATCTACTACAAATCTTTTCAACCATCGTTTCAACGACACCGTTCTCACTGCGTGACCATCTTGTGGCACAACAGCAGCACGGATGAAACAACGGCGACTTCTCCTTGGCTCAAGTTTCTCAAAGACTGGCGACAAAAGACAACAGCAATTTGAGAACCCGACAAAAACACGAGTCCAGACACAAAGGCAAAGTTGGGGCACTGCCTTGAAAACTTGAAGACTCCTTCCATTTGGTGTGATGACAGGCACCTAAGTTTGCTTTGACTGTTTGTTCACAAAAGCTTTCGTTTCCCATTGAGATCAGACCTCCCTCGTAGTTCCCCAATGGATGATTTTCGAGTGAGAGATCTCACCAACTGCGTGGTTCCGATGGTTTGTCCACACAAGCGAACATGTCATTTTGGTCCAACATGAAAACGGCCATTCAAACATTCAAACACTGCAAATCATTTGAATTTTGCCAACAATATCACCAATGGGGCAAAATATGCGGTAGCCAAAAGTGAAAACCTGCACGTTTCTTTTCGCAAGAAAAAAGTTTCCGTCACATGTGAAAGGCTGATTGCAATCTGCGGAAGAAGAGCGGAAGCTACTCACGACGCCGTTCTGCACGCTGAAGCCGAGCTGGTACTTGACGTCGGGCCGCTTGATGAGAACCTCGACGACGGGAGCGCACGACACGACCGTCAGCTTCACCACCGTCTGGTTCTTCGCTGCCTGCAGAGCAGAAGAGGCGGGAGGCGTCAGGTGTGGATGTGAGACCGACACACACACACATATACCCACAAACACACACGCACGCACACACACACACACACACATTCGACACCTGCTGAGACATGAGCTACGTACGTCCGCAAGAGACAAACGCACAATGCCCACAAAATACACATGTTACACGTACATGTACAGTGGACACACACACACACACACACACACACACACACACACACACACACGGTGCTTCGATACGCTTCACCAAGTACACACACCCAAACACACCTGCACATACTCGTACACAAGCACACATGAAATAATGATTCGACACACTCCATCAGTACACACCCAAACAACACACACATGTTCACACACATACCTACACACGGACACACCCACACATCAAGAATAACATTCTGACGAAAGAGACGCCGTTCTGTCGGGACTGATAGGACTGACAAACGAAACCCATCTTGAGAAGAAGCCAACCACCTGCTCCGCTCATCTGTTATCAAAAGATACAGACTCCCACGCACTGTAATGTGACACGTGTAAAAACAGTCCGATCAAATTCCTCCAAAAACCAGTGACACGAATTTTTGTGAAACGAGTCGAGTTTCCAGAAAAAATATCAAGTTCTGTAAGTGCCGGACACTAAGCCAACCGCTCCAAGCAGCACCAATTGAAAAAGCCACAGAATTTGCCAGGACGAAAGGCAAACAGTGGATGAAGTTTGCCCCATGTTCTTCAGTTCACTGTCCTGGGCAGCTGAATGGCCCTGCAGGTTCGCATCGTGACCTCGAGAACGAAGGAGCGATTTGCCTCCACTTCCCTCGACGTTTCTTTCATTCTCCGCCTTGTTGCTCCGCGCACCGAGTCCACTGCAAACACCCAATCGTTTCACACACTTCGCCACTTCATCAGACTGAAGAAAAAAACTTTTTCGCTTTCATGCGGCGTTCACGCAAGATGCGTGTGCACCAACCACACCGTGTGTTCTTGTGCAGCAAGAGGCGATGCGTCGCAAATCACGACGAAGCGCTCACTTGGTGCCGCAAGAACGCAGCGCACGAACCAACCTCTGTGAACTCAGCCACACAAACTTCTCTCAGAAATTGCCAGCCTGAAGTAAAGTCTGGAAATTACTTAATGAGGCAGAAAGGGCCAGACAGTCAGGTGGGGAGAGTTGCGACGAGGTGGCGAGGTGCTGAGCCAGAGTCCTGTGTCGCACACAAACATGTTTGTTTTCACCTTCAAATCGTCACTTTCACTGAGCTTTGAGGAAAGCGGTCACACCAATTCAGGTGCGTTTCATTTCTCAGACGGAAGAAACAGCGCGTTCTTCGATGATTGTTTGACGGTGTGGACAAAAATAGGCTCTGCCCCTCCGCCCTGCTCCGCCGCTCTGTCCACCCTGACGCGGGATCTGTCTTCCTGAGCCGGAGAACTGATGGAAGAGGGGTCGCGCCCTCCATTTGTAAAATCGTCAGAGCAGATTTTAGAATCTGACAGGACCAGAGTGTTGACATTCGACAAACAGATCGCTCACGGTGACGGCTCTGCCTGTGACGCAATTCGCTGTCTGAGAAATCCACGCTTCGCCTGTGTGCCCAGTCCTCACAGATGACACCTCCCCGTCACTGCCTTGCCCTGTCTTCGTGCTCAAGACTCGGCCCCCTCACTACAAACCGAGGCCTGGTTCACAAAGAGTGCGTCATCTATTGCGCCCCTGTTCACGTCGTTGGACGCGGCGCCAGTCGACGCAGCGCCCACTGATGTGAACCGGGGACGCAGCGCGTGACGCATCCCAAAGTGAAGTCGGCGTCCAAAGTGTCGCTTGTCCAGCTGGACTGATTCTAACAGGATCCTCCTGCTGTGGGGTCGCGCGGTAAAGTGCCGTTAGCGCTGCCACCGTGTCACTTCCGTCAATTTGTGTCTCTCCGTGTCTCGTTCAGCGCCTAAGTGAAGCTTCTCGAGCCACCCGCCCCGCCGCCACGCGTCTCACTTGATGTTCGCAACACCTTCAAGGTGGCCGCCATTCAAAGCAGTTTCGCAGTCTTCTTTAGCACCTTGAATCGCAACAATTTCAGTGCATTTTCCTTTCAAAAGTTTCCCCTTCGCCCAAAATATCCCATTTTGTGCACAAAACAAAGGGGGTTCAGATTTTCCTCTTGTTTGCAGAGAGGCCCAGAGAGAGGAAAGACGCAGTTTTCCCTGGAGGAGTCACTCGCACTCGCAGCACCGAAACTCTTCTCTCCAAACACGATTGATGCCGCTTGTTCCAAACTCCTCAACTTCTCGCCTTTTCTGCGATGGAAATTGGCCTCGACGTTGCTCGACATTGAGAGGTCCATACAAGAGAAGCGATCTGTAGGATCTAAAGCACATTCTTCTTCCTGCAGGAGCAGTGTTTGGTGCACAGAGTTGGTGAGGAGCATCGCTCACGGTGGATAAACGAGAGGAAGGGTGAAAGAGCCACCTCGACTGCAATAAACCCCATTTGGGAAAAGCTCTTTTTGTGTAGCTTCGCAAGTAACAGTCCATAAAGCCCATAAAAGGGTGGTGCATGAACACCATTATTCTGCGCTAAGCAACCATCGCAATATTATTTCTACACACGAAACAATTTCGTCCTTTTGTTTCGCTCAAGGCTGAGGCAATGTTTGCTTTCTCAAGGCCTGGACATCAAGACGCACGATTTGGATTTTGAACGCTGCGATGCCCTGGACTAAAAATTTCGTAAACATTACCTTGTCCAGTGGCTCAGTACGCTGCACAACACGGGGACCAAGCCTCGTTTTCTCGCGGGTATTTCCCGACGCACGGCGCGGTTCCGACCCCCGGACCACGCGCGGGGACCAGGCACCTCGCCGAGAGAGGCGCCCGATCCAGGGAAGGACCCGACGAGCGAGCGATGGCAATCTTCTCCTCTGCTATCTACATAATCATCAGCGTCCAAATTGCCTGCGAAGCCCCTTGATCAAACCGCCCATCTCCCCGCGCCTAACTCCCGCGATTGCCTTTGGGAAAGCCTGGTTCACACTGCACACGCCACGCGCTGCGTTTTGACTCGGCGACCACAGTGTGAACCGGACCCGAAGTCCGGAAATTGTCTTTCGTAGGAAGTGGACCACTTTTCAACTTCCAGTGACATCGTTGTGTGCGACCACTAGCCGTTGGGAGAACAAGAAAAATAGCACCTCTTCTCAGAATCTACACGACTTACCAAAGAACAGGACATCCGTCAGCAGTTCGGTCAACGCAGGAAGAAGCTGAGCTTTGCTTCCGTTTGCGACTGCTACATTGACAAACCAAGCGGGCTCGAGACCCGTGTCGTTGCAGGGAAAAACTGAACACCAAGATGCGCACGGTTAAAAACGCAGAACAACCACTCTTCAAGTTGTCACCTGCCCTTGATCACGCTTTGGAAACTTTTTTGAGAACCCTCGTGCGTGCGAAAATTTATCCAGGTCTTCTGTTGAGGAAATTTCCCAAATGGCAGTGCCCAGACCCTGACTTTTTGAGCGGCCTGCGTCTTCTGTGACACGAACAATCGCTCGGCCCTGTTCCACCTGATCCACTGCGCCTCAGTTTCATTTCCCGCGGGACGCACAACGCGCGTTCATTCGTGCAGGGACGCAGCTCCTGACGCACCCAGGCTGAACCCGGCCTCAGTCTCCACGTCACCAGCAGCGGGAGCCTTTCTCAGCGTCGCTCATATCACAGCGCGGAGACGATTAGACACCGGAGCCGAGACTCACACCCCGTCTCGCTCAGACTGAGTCTGTCTCAGCTGCGCAAATGGGATTAAGTTTCTCATCCTACTGCAACCGTTTTGTGTTGTGGGAGACGCACGTTTTGTTCAAGCGAAAAGTAAGTTGTTTTTTTCAACCAACGTGCGACGTGGATCTGACGAAGCCTCGTACAGCTGGGCCGATGTTGGAACTGTTGCGCGTGGTTGTATTCTAACTCCAGCCACGACGAAACAATCGCCAAGAATTCAGCGCTCCATCTGCACAATGCAGTTTGGTAGAGACTTTTGTCGGTTGTTTCTGGACTGACATTTTCCGTTCTGAGAAAGTTATTCAAAACTCGAGTGGGTTGATACAATTCAAACCCACAGAGCGTTTCTGGACACTGTCGTCCAGTTCCCCACAGAACGAAACTCACTCTGAAGCACGAGGGAAGGATTCCTTTCTGCGCCGGGAACCAGAGTCTGTGCCTGGGACTCGAACAAGGAGACTCGAAACAAAGCCTCCCGTTCTTGTTTCGTTTCCCCGTCATTTCAGCGCGACAAAAGAACCCGTTCTCCCCCCAGTTTTTGCCCATCAGCCGCGAATGAGGATTTGTCTCGTGCGAATCTGAGAACGCCATTCAAGAGCCGGCGCGCATCAAAAGACGAGGAGAACAATGAGCGAGTTAAGAATTCAATCAGAAGTAATATGAAGACAGCTTCATTCCATCTCACGCCGTTCCCATGAGTCCGGCAATATCGGAGAAAAAGTTCGTGCAATTTGGAGTTACAATTTAAGTTTTTTGCTCGTTTTCTTCCTACGTTTCCTGGTTCACACCGAACGCGTGTTGTGTTGCATGGATTTTGTATGTGGCGACACGAGTATTGATGCCTGTCGCGTCCAATGTGAAACAGATACGAAATTACACAACGTGAGACAAGATTCAATGAATGGACCGGTGCGGTTCTCAAGGCTGTGACGCATTTCAACCGGATCCATACCGTCGCAAGGACACTGATCGCGAGCTGTTGTCCCAAGAAACCTTGATAAAAAGTTTTCACGCACGTCGTCATTGACACAGATCGTCGGGTTCGATCGAGCGAGTTTTGTCTATTTTTACATTTGGGGGAAAAGGGACAAATCTGGTGCACGGAATCTGGCCGACTCTGTCTCTGTCTCTCTCTCTCTGTCTCTCTCTCTGTCTCTGTCTCTCTCTCTCTCTCTCACACACACACACCAATCTGCTTTCTCACGCACCCGATCTCCCCACACTCAGCAGGCGAACAGTCTAAGGCTTGACTTACACGCACACCCGCACACGACACACACACACACACGCACACTGACCTTGACGTAGTTTTGGCAGGCGGACAGCGGGAGCCCGACGAGCGAGATGCCGTTGATGGAGATGATCTGGTCCCCGATGTTGAGCTGGCCGCAGCGCGCCGCCGCGCCCGACGGGGACATGTTGGCCAGCACCACCGTCGGCACCATCGAGCCCCACCCTGACTCCACGATCACCACGCCCAGAGGCTCCCCCTTCAGCTTTGGCACAATAACCTGCAAAAGACATGAAGGCGTCATGACGCGCACATTTCACACTGGACGCGTTTGTGTTGCGTGGACACTGAATGAATCTGATGCGGTGGTGGGGACACAAGACACTGAGTCTGCGCGGTTTTGGAAACACATCTTGACAGCGAGTCACATTTGGTCGTCGATTCAGCTGTACAAAACGTCTGAATTGAACATGGAAAACAGAGCCGACATCGCGGCCGGGTTTCTCTGCGCGTTTTTATACGACTTCATCAGAATGCGAATTGAAAGCCGATCTGCCTCCATGCCTGGTAATCTCTTCAATTATGCATGTCGTCTGGCCACTTCACTTCAACGGAATAACAATTGGATCCCATCCGCTGTGACAGGTTCACGTTCAAATGGGACCGACTCCCATACATTTTGCATCGTTTTCGCACAACCCCCACCACAGGTGTCACCACGCTGATCTCCCACGGGGACAGAACCGCGCATCTCACAATGATCACCTGTCATACGTCCCAGCAATGCAATTAAAACATATTGCATTGGAGCAGCACATCAACTTGATTGTTCATGATGTCACGTTCAAGAAGGATGGGCCCTGCCATGGCAACTCCAAACCAACACAGTGCACCGCACGAACGCGATTGATGAGCCAAACAGCGCGCATTGATAGCGAGTACGGTGGGAAGTGAAGGGGAAATCTGCAGAATGGAGAAGGCAATCGTGCTTGTCCTCGAGTTCTCATTTCGTCAAGCAGCTCGCTCGGTCAACAAGAGGTCATCATCGACCGAAGTCCAATGAATAGAATCTCCTTGATCAGACGGGTTGGGAGAATCTGGGGAGCTTCAGTTTTGTTTCCAGTGAGGTTCTTCTTCAACACGCCTTCTAATCTTTTGTCAAAACTGTGCTGTATTGACTGGTTGATTGACAGCTTTCTTCAGTCGAGCTCCCAACTCTTGCCATCAAGTCTCTTGTGTCCCCTCTTCCCCATGTCTCCCTATTCACCCATCCACTCCTCATTCACCGCTCGTACCCCCTTTTCACCCTCACCCGTTTCCCCACCCGCCCGCCTTGCCCTGCCCCCCACCGCGCCCCACCCACACCCCACCCCGCCCCACCCTGCCTCGCCGTGCCGCTCCCTACTCCGTGACATCCTCACCTCTTTCTGCATCTCCTTGTTGGAGAACATGTAGAGCTCCTCTCCGAAGATCTCCTGCTGGTTGAGCACCTCCTGGTAGTCCATCTCCTTCATGAGCCCGGCGTCCTCGATCCCGTTCGCCTTCAGGAACTCCATGTACGCCACCTGGAACGCCTGCCCGATCGACTGCGCGATCAGTCCCGCCTGCAAGTACAAACACGAGGGGCTACGTGAGTATTGTTCTTTCTATCGTACGTGAAGGAACAATTTTCAAGATGCGTGGGCTCCAGGTGCAGCGATGAAGTTGGAGCGATCGTCGTCCACCTGTTGTGCGAAGAGTTTGGGGCTCGATAACGAGACATGTGTGGGTGTAAGTCTGCTTGGATCAACAAAACGGCTCTGGCTTGCGTCGAGCAATGGAATCTGTGAAAAGAACCAGAATTTGTGTCAGAATGAGACAATAACACCAAAGAAAACATTGAGTCACGTTCTTTATCCCTTGCGAACAGTCAAGTTGCAAGTGCGGAACACTCGAGTGCGAGTGACAAATGAGAGCAACAAGAACGAAATTCACAACACACACCAGGATTGAGTCAACGAGTACAACACAGCTTGACGAAACGAGAAGTCATGCTTGGTCGCTCGGAACCCCTTTGGAACGAGCAGATTGGAAAGCACAATCAATCCTTCAGTGAGAGAACAAACGGAGCTTGAAAAGTACACAGGGTACAAGAGCATCGAACAATTTCTTCGAACCAACAATTCTTTGTCGCACAAGACTGCCAACAGACGACGTGCTTGTTGACCTGTTGTTGTCGACGGGCCTGCATTGTGTTTCCAAGGACACCTTTCCGTACTGGACAAACTACAGACCAGAGGAGCTGCCCTTTTCAGCATCGCTGACAGCCACATGAACCACGAGAGTTTGCGCATTGAAAAGTTTCCTGAAACTGTCAAGGAAAGTTGCGGCAATTTCCAACCCAACAATCATGGAAACCGCGGGGGCGTTTCCTGGTCCATCAACTGTCTGTTGCGCATGACAACGACTCCCTGACAACGAGCCGTATCCTGTTGTCACAGGAACCAGCATCACAGGGACGTCACTTCAGATACTTCAAAGGGTTTTCATTGACTCGTGGGCAGGGAGTTAAAATTTCATCGGGACCGGTTGATCGGGGGGAATCCGACTCCGCCGCGACGCATCGACGTTTTCCGCCTTTGAGTCGTCGTCTTGGACTGAATTTCAGAGGGATTCGACTTGGTTCATACCAGAATGGATTCTGCGTCACTGAGGAACCTAGAATGACTGAGACTGTGCAGCGCCCGCGCACACGGCAAGGACGCTCGACTCATCCAGTGTGAAACAGGCCTCCACTCTTCTGCACGAAAAGCACCGTTCGTGCGCAGAAATCCAGCTTCAGCATTGTTCTTGCGCTCACGCAAACATTTCACTCCGTGACAAACAGGACCAAAGGTCTGGATTCAATCGGCAGACGAGGCAGAGCTACAGTGTACGGACTTTCGTCACCATGTTTCTTCTGCTCTACCTTTCGGACACAATCTTTCCCCAAAAAGAATTCTAAACTTTATGTTGTGCCACTTCATCAAAAAAATGGCCATTTCTGTGCTTATTCCGCACGACTGAAGCTCCACCAATCACCAGTTCTTTTTCTCAGTGCTTTTCCAATTCGCAAATGTTGTTTCTGTGAGACACACGCTGCGGTTTGGGAGGCGGATGTTGCCCGCTGACCTCGTTCTGAGGGACGTCACGTGTTCGTCCTCGTGTTTGCACGAACTCGGGCCAAGTTAGAGATCGCACAGGAAGTCACGACCTGGGAAACAAAGCCAATGTTCTCGGTCAACAACCTGCGACACTGGATGCGTCACACGTGTTTTGTTCGGTCAAGGGTGGACGTTCACTCAGCGACACGAAGGGACGCACCGCACAGCCAAACTGCTCCACTGTGAACCCGACGAGGGAAGAAGGCTCCGAGCACAGCCGCTGTATCAGATATGTCCACCCACAGACACCATCTTCAACAAGATTTCTTTGTCATGAAGATTCCAAAGAAACCTCACAAGTCCGCACCAGATGCAGCACAAACGGCGCCTCCCACGCGCTGAACACCTCCGAACACAGAGGAACTTTCCAGATGAAAGGACACCAGATAAAAAGCCCGGCATCCAAAGGGACATAAAGAACCTGTTCCAATAGATTTGCCTGATGTACTTTTCGTGATGCGATTCGGCACTCGCGCCACCATGAAACGCAATTTAGTAGGGGAGGCTCAGATGACTGAAGAGACCCCCGGACAGCGACAATCCAAACAGCAGAGAACATTTTATCCACCTCTCACTGACAAAAAATCTTCTTTCCCATAAACTGCCCCAAAGCGCCGTGATTTGGTTTTCACTGCAGAAGTCACCAGCTTTTCGCTCGCGCGCATTACGTGGAAATCGCGTTTCTTGGGGTGCGCAGTGGGCGTGGAAAGTTCGCGTTGTTCGTTTCCGACTGCAGCTGTAAATATTCAGAAGCTGTGGTCCAACGAAGACTTTAAATGGGCATCCACACAACACTGACACTGATGTAATTGTTCACACAGCAACGGAACACGGTTGCCAGGTACGTCGGACGGTCAATGATATGGCGAGAATGTTGAACTTTCCCACGCCTGAACAGCTCAATTCCCCACAACAGCACTCACAGCTGCCTATGAAGGACAAAAATTCATAATCCAGTCCACAGCAGGAGCTGTAGGGCACAAAGCCACTTTGCACCTCACGGCGCCAACACTCGATCCGCATTTCAATGGAGTTTGCAGCCAATAAGGCGCGAGGCGACCGGGCGGAGGCGGAAACGAGCCAATCTCCCCGACTCCCCTGCCTCACCGCCCGCCAACCGCCGCGCTGTTCCGTCCGGGCAACAAGCGTCGGGCCAGGTTCACACGAGACGCGCATGCGCTGCGCTGCGCTGCTGGCTCAGCCAATGGGCGCTGCGTCCTCACTCGCGACGCAAAGGGGACGCAACGCATCGCCCACCTCTGCACCGCGGCCGAGGTTCGAGGCCTCGTTAGGCGGGGTTCCCCAGAGCGGAAGGCCACTCCGCTTGTCCAGTCAGACCAGTTGATTAGACCATGTTTTCGCGGCCTCTGGTTCTTGGCCGGACACAAACTGTTGGCCGCCCAAGTCGTCCAAAACAACCGACTGGAGCAGGTGGAAAATTCAGACCCCAGTGCGGATCTGCGTCAGAGATTCAGAAATGGAGCCTGAAGGGGTGAGACAGGCGAGACCCACCCATCTCTATGACGAGAAGGTCAGCGCGCCTCATCTCTTTCGCTGAGACTGAACCGCCGGACGAGCAAAATTCTCAGGTGTTGCGTCCTTACAAGCGGATCACGTGTACAGGGACCCGGCGCATTCACGACACGGAATGAGGCTGGTCACATTCATGGGCCCTCCCCCCACACACACACACGTGAACATGTGCAACGACATTTTGTTGGAGTTTTGCAGTGACCTTGTCTCCTGAACTGACATGAAACTCAAAAGATAATTTTCACGTCGCTGATCAAACACACTTCTTTTTCATGAACAGAATTATGCGTTTCAATGTGGCTCGACAGAAATGATTGATTTTGCGTGAGAAACAGGAAAAAGTCTCTTTCGGAGGCGAAAAACAATGGGCCTTGAGCAATAAAAGCCACAACAACGTGAAGCAAGATAACACAGGGACCCGGGAGGCAAGTCCCGTTTTGAGCCGAACCAGTGAGTCGGAGGAGGAATCCTCGCAGATCACGGCGGCCGCGCTTCTGTAATTGACAGGTATCCGTAAATCCTGCGCCGTGCGCAGTTGCAGAGGAATCCCGCCGCGCGGCTTTTGCGGATAATTAGATCCACGGACAATGCAGCGGGTTCCTGTAACCTGCTACTGCTGGGCAGATGGACGAGACCAAATGGAACGAGTGTCACGAGGTGAAAAGCCCGTGATTTACGATGACGAGTGAGTCTTTGCATAACTGTCAACCACAGGCTCAAAGTCCTCTGTGGTGTGTGTGTGTGTGTGTGTGTGTGTGTGGTGTGTGTGTTTGGTGTGCAAGGGAAGTGTAATGTATCACGATCAAAACCTGTGCAGGAAACTGATGAGAACTGTTCCAAAATTGCAGCAGAATGGCGGAAATGAATCTGTCTTCAGCTCTGACGTTTTCAATGTCTCTTCCAGAGATTCTGTTTCTCGAGATCTGTGCACGTGACTTTTTTGTTTTGAAGACGTTTTTGGAGCAAAACGTTGCTGTCGCTTTCATACACGGATCCTTGGGAGTCCGTCTCCCAACCCTTTGTTGAAACATGTTCATTCTGCAGAAGTCTGAGCCACGGAATCTTGTGAATGAACAAAACATCGCCCCGACCCAGTGTCTGACTCACCGTGGTCTCCACAAAGCGCATCACTGCGACACAAGCCTCGAGAAGAAGATGGGTCTCAACTGCGCTCGTACGAGGACTGACATCACTGTACAGCGATTCCAGAGACCCTGGCACGCTCCAGTCCCGACTCTCATCTCGGCTCAGCGACCGTGGCTGAAGCTGTGCGGAGCTTCTCCCTATTCCACTCCACAGCCGAGCACTTGTAAACCGAGCACCAGTGTGTTCCATTAGAAAGTAAGTGACGCTCCCGAGGGGACCCGACTGCCACTTGCGCCTAATAAATATGAGTTTCCAGGGCCAACACCCTCTTGAAACATTCATGGTTTCTGTAACGAGAAAAGGGTCTTTAGATACGGGTGGCCATGAATCTGTCCGTGCCAGCGCTGCGTGTACGTGGAATCAGGAGGGTCCCCGCAATCGAGACGCACGCTACGGAAACTTCAGATGGTTTTTGCCTGGTACCCGCCACTCAGTGAGGAACATCGCTCTCGGGGTCACAACGACACCGAACACGGGGCCTTCTGATCTGCAAGACATCACCAGCAACAAGAAAACCCTGTTTATCACTGAAAACTCCTCCGAACATCCTACTCGTGGCTGTCGCGAGCCAAAGGAGTTCACAGGAAATTAATTTAAGTGGGGACAGGGAGGGTGGACCTCGTGGCGACAACACTCATTTGTCAAGCATTGAAGCTTTCACATGCACTTCTGTGGGGGAAAAACTCACCGCGATGCAGCCTTCAGGCTCAATAACGCTGGGTGCGTCGTGCACTTCGTCGCTGCGCAAATCAACGGCGTCGTGTCGACACAACATCCACTGAATCAAGCGTGCCGCTTCAAGGTGCAGGCTTTGCGACAAACTGCTGGACCCCCACCCGCCTCACAGCTTGACTCTCCTCTTCACAGATTGAATTTTGCAACATCACATCTGGGCTCGTGAGAAGTGGTTGATGGCTTCGCAATTGACAACACACCACTCACAATTTGTCCCCAATGAAGCCTCAGAAGCTACAGCCCTGTATCCCCCCTCCCATGCAGCACTCGCTGTGTGGGCAGCAAACACTGGAATCCCCAATCATCACGGCACAAAAAGAAACCTCCAAAAGACACATTTGCGCAAAGCCAACAAACGCCTCTCTCCGTCCTTGTCAGCCCAGAAAAGGCGGCGTCTCCTTCTGCAGCAACGTCAATTAGGGACGAAAGGCGCGGGGGCCTGTTTCGCCGAGGCAATTTCCTGTCACCAATCAGCGCTGTCTCTTCGCGGCCGCTGCGGCACAAATATCACGTGATATTTACCGAGCACTGAAGCCCGCGCGACATTTGTGTGTCAGTCCAATTAAACGCTAAGTAATGGGCCTCCCTCCCTGCAGCTCCAGCGGATCCAACTCCTGCAGGGCAGAGACGGAAAAGAGCAACTTCACACAAAACTCAGACAATACCCACGAAGAGAAGACTGAAAAGGAGACTTTGCGTCACGCGCCTTTGGTAATGGGTTGCTCATTCATTGCTTGGCTGAAATAGCCATCGCCTCAACGTTCGCTGAAATCCGTTGACGCAAGTTGGGGGCTCCCTGCTGAGTTACCTTCCCAGTGAAATCGAGTGAATTCTGTGTGGCTCATTTGTACTACGATGGTGGGAGAAAGTGGCAGCTCATTCACTGAATCTCGTCCCACGACGAAACTCCGCTCGGAGGGAGACTTGACAAAGTCTTGGAGTGGCAGATTCAATGGCACTTTTTTGTCGCCTTCACTCAGACGTCGACGAGTCCGCGCTGCTCGATTCAGCGACTTGTGAGGGCCTCACAATACGCGTCTCAAGAGCCCCGCGCAATCAGGAAACTTAACCGTTTTCACCCGTGAAAAAGGACGCACCCATGTTTGGCCCAAAATTGGGCATCAAACGAAGGGGTGCATCTTTCCTTGGGCGACGTCAGGTGGCGAATTTGGCGACGTGCTCCCCTCACAGGAGGCGCCCCCTGCTGTGTGGTGTGTGGCCGGGCGGGGCCGGGTGGGGTGGGACAGGGGTCGCGCGTGGATACACGCTGAACATCATCACTCCATGAATCAGCCGCAGTGCGCCGCGACCCATTAACAACCCGAATATCGCTCAACGGATCCATCACCAGTTATGAGGATTTGCGTCCGACAGACGAGCTGAGTTCTTGGTAAAAACGACCCATAATGTGCATTTAGCTGCAGGGGAGAGCCCAGGGCTGATGGGACCCTCGAACTATTTTGGGCGACACGCAGGAACATGCCCTGGATTTTGAGGAAAAGGATTTCTGCGCTGAAACGTCTTCCGTTTCATGTCAGGCGTTGCGCTGGTTTGACGTGATAATGAATGAAAGCGCGTTGCGCAGTGACCGGCGTTATCGGTCAATTTCTGCCGAACATGGCTCCGTCGTTGCAGCGAACGAGCCTCAGTCACGCGATCTCGCTTCGGGCGAAGCTCGGCTGGGTCTGTAACGAGGCGTTGCGCGTGTGGTAACCGTGCAGCAGATTGCCTGGAGCCTGTGTTGTTTGAATCACAACGTCCAGCGCAACGCAGCCCGATGTTTCCACAACACGCACACTCACACATAAAACTGCGCAAATTCGGTCGACCTGGCTCTGGACTCTATTAAATCAGTGCCCGGCTAATCTGATGTGTCCTCACCCAATAAGCGCATTGACTGCGTCCGTCGCTCGCCCGGCGTAACTCGGCTGCAGCGCCGGGGAGATCAGTCTATTAACGGCTTGTGCGGCTGCGCGCCCCGCCCGGCCCGCGGGCGAGGCGTTGACCGACGACACGGCCTCTGATCCGATTTCTCAAAGACGACTCTGGCAGATCAGAGGTGCCTGTGTCACATGGTCGGCTCTGCGCAACGCCATGCATCGCCGAGGATCGTGGCAGAGCGCGGGTCACGCGGCTCGGGTTTTCAGATGCGAATTTCCTGCAGAACTTGTCAGGCAAAAGTGGGGCTGATACGACTCGACAGCCACGCAACAGGTTTAGTAACACGAGCAGCGGAACCCACAGTGGAACCCACAGGGCCACGCGCGTACTGCAAGGCCTGAAAAAATCCGCAAAACTGAATGCGACGAAAAGGCCTCGCTGGCTAAGTTCTGCATGACGTCCCTGCACAAGTTTCTGGGCCGCAGTACGAGGAATGCTGGCGCACGGCGAATCCAGCACAAACTTGGCTGGAGTCAAGTCACAACGCGCTGGTCCCTAGAACACAAACAGGCTCCAAGAACACTGACCACACTTCAGCAGCCACAATCGTGCGCACTTCAGAACGGAAGCACCGCTAGCCCCGAGGTCACTGCTCCAATTTGCCCAAAAAGGCGTGAATTCCTGTTTCACACTGGAATTCGTCCATCTCCAATTCAACATGCAGTGTGTCGTCACTTCTTGCCGCGTTGCAGCGACCAACTGACACAGGGACGGCACGCGTGACGCGTCCCGTGTGAAACGGGCCTGAACTCGAGGCCCGCGCGGCGCAGCGACAGATGAGCGGCCCTCGTCCCTCCACTCGCGCGGAAAACGCGTCCAGGCCGCCGCCTCCGGATCCATAATGAATTTACGTGACGGAAAAACAACGAGGAGGCCACAGCCAGCAGGACTGCGGGTGAAGGGACAAAGGAGCACCGTCACTGTAGCTCCGTTGCTTGCTTTCTGGCTCTGATCCTATCACAATTCGCTCAGCTGCTTGACACGCAACGAAGGGATATTTTTCACCACCCGTGTTAGGGATGAATTTTCCGAACACAACAGTCAAAGTTCACCGAGGTCTGAATGAAGCATCCATCCAGCGAACAGAACGTGCTGTCCTCACGCGTCGTACCCGGGTCACTGAGCAGGATTCCCCTGGAGAACCTGACCCAGATTCGAGGCTCAGCTCCTGCTCCTGCTCGCCCGGGTCTCAGCTCAGCAGGAACGAGACGAGAATCACGCAGCGCTCAGCCCCACGGCCTGTGATTCAAGATTTCTCAAAGCTGCTCAGCCTGTCATTGAACCGCGCATGCGCTTCCGCCTCTAATTGAGTTCGAGTTTCATCCAATCAGAGGCCGAGTTGCTCTCCAACCGCAGGTCGTGCGGAAACCTGCAGGATTCCAAGCGCTGCGTCCTGCAGCAAATCACCAATCATGTTCAACTTCACTCTCGCTTCGCTCCCACTACCACGGGAACGAGAACTGATGTTTGCCGCAAACGACCATTTGGGCTGCGGAAAAGAAGAAAATTGGCAAAAACTAGGGAGAAAACTCAGGAAAAGAGGCGAAACCACCAGACAAATGTGTCTCTGGTGGTGCATATTTTACCTCGCTCATAGGGGAGGAATTGAGCGTGGTTTGAGGCGTGGGTTTGTGGGGAGAGAGACCCACACAAAGTGGTGATTGAAGCGCACGGGGGACTCCGGGGAAAAGTTGAATTCTGACGGAACCAAACTTCTCCGAGCTTGAAACGAGGTTGATGGATGAGCTGGAGATGAACTTCTTCAGCCCCATCAGGAAGACACGAGTTCGTCCGCTTCGCCGAGGACTGAAACTGCTGCTGTGAAGCGAAGCTCTTCAGCTCTTTTGCTCAATCTGAAGAAATCGCGTATTCTTGCTGAACAGAAGACACTGCTTCACGCGGAAGCAGACACAAAAGAAGAAGCCGAACAGGATTCCCCTGTTTATTTCATTCTTCCACAACGAAGCCTTGCTGAACAAACGAAACGAGGCGAGCAAAGAAACCCCAACAAAATCTTCATCATCAGACGACGCAAAGCTTCTCTTGTTGCATCCACGGACTTTTCTCACATTAACCTTCCGCGAGCGGATGGGGACTCAAGGCCAGACATTGAAGAACCAAGGCTTAATGCAATTCCACCTGCTCCCTGGAGGCAGCCTCGCCTAGTCCCAGTCTCCTGACTTTCAATGCCTCCCTGCGCCATTTGTCTCAAGTGCGGAACTCTCGAACGGAAAAAAAATTCTGCTGCGGGGGACGGAGTCGAGCTTGAGGCCGCTGTTAATTGATAGATGGACTGAGCATCAGAAGCAACTCGTGCCCCGGCCCGGCGCGGCTGACACAGGACTAACCTGATGTAGGGAGCCCTCGGGAACCAAGACCAAGACTCGGGGATGGCGCGGGCACAAAGGGAACTTTGTGTGAGATGCTCGGTTGAGTCTCAATACAAGTCCAGAAAGTCTTCAGAGGAGAGAGAAACTTTTTGTACTTTGTAGCGCAGGATTACGAGGGTGAAAATCTAAATGACCGATTTCTGTGCGCAACTCGGCAATGGTTTATTCGATCAATGTCAAATTTTGGCAATGTCAAGTCAACATCCAAACCTTCATGCATGCATAACAATGTCAATAAAATTCAACTGGAACAACTAGTAAAAATACCGAAAAAGTCGGATAACAAGGCCGGTTTGGCGCAACATGATATCACAAAACAGATCAGTTTTCATCATCAGAGGTGTCTGGATCTCACCCAAAAAAGGGGATCAACAGTGACTTTATCCCCTTCAAAATATTCACCATTCACAGCTGAGCACTTCTGACATCGGATGACCATGTTATGGATGGCATCATCAAACACAGACTTCGGCATTTTGCGCAAGATTGAGTGACATTTGTTCTGCAGGTCCTCCACTGTTGCAAAGGTTTGTCCCCTGATCTGGGCCTTGAGTTTTGGGAACAAACCAAAGTCACAAGGCGCCAGATCAGGGGAACAAGGTGGATGGTCTAAAGTCTTCATGCCCCACTGTTCCATTTTCTGCAATGTTAAGAATGAGGTATGCACAGAAGCATTATCGTGATGGATCAAAAACTTTATCTGCCCACAATTCTGGTCTTTTTTTTCGCATGCATTCCTTCAGATTTGACAAAGTTTGGCAGTACCGCTTTGAGTCAATGGTTTCTTTCTTTCCTAAAAACTCACACAGAACAACTCCTTTGCAATCAAAAAATACAGTAAGCATGGTCCTTTTTGCAGAGGAGTACTGCAAGGGCTTCTTCAGGCGAGGTTGACTTGACTTGGTCCATGCCATTGACTCCTTCTTTGTTTCTGGCTCATGGGTGGAAATCCAAGTCTCATCGCCTGTGATGATTGTTTTCATGAACTCATTTGGGTCCTCCTGTGAACAAACCAGCTCAATGTTTTTGTCACACACCTCCTTCCTTGTTTCCTTCTGACTGTCACTCAGATCAGTCGGGATGAACTTTGGAGCACGTCGTTTCAAGCACAAATCCTTGGTCAAAGTTTGTCTCACAGCATGAGTGGACATGTCAGTCTGTGCAGAAAGTTCCTTCAGACTCTGCCTTGGATTGTCCTGGATCAACTCACGCATCTTCTGGATGTTTTCAGGAGTCCTCTTGGAACGTGGTCTACCTGGTCTGGGCTTGTCCATGACATCGGCATGACCATTTCTGAAGACCTTGTGCTAGTGCCGAACCTGTGTTTTGGAAAGGGTGTGGTCCCCCCAGACATCTTTCAGTGACCTCCAAATCTCAATCGGAGTTTTGCCTGACCAAGTCAAAAACTTCACAGTGACATGCTGTTCTACTTTTTTAGACATTGAGGGGTTAGCAAAAATTAGAAACAGTGCAACAACAAATGAAAACATGGTCAAAAACGCACCCAAATTGAAGGAATGCATCCAAAAGACAAACCTGCAGAACACAAGTGATTGCCACCAACAGACCAAGTGACCTCTTTTTCGGCAGGTCACAGACAAGGTCACACATGTTGGATGGTCATCAAGACTGCTCAAAATGGAAGACAAATACCTCAGGAGTACCCACAAAAAAATTCGAGAAAAAAATTCCATTCCGATCAATAGATCTCGACTTGGATCGGTCAGATAGATTTTCACCCTCGTAGACCTTGACTCCATTTGAACTGACGGACAAAACCCCCCTCCTCCTCAATGCAATTTGGATTCCAGCCTAAAAGACGCATTATTCCCTGGGGAACAGACCCTGCCACACTGACCTCGTTCAATTCATCTCAAACTGGTTCAAATGCCCCGAACCCGAGCAACACGAACGAGCACCGAAAACACCATCGCGGCCTGGAAGAGCCACGGGCGTCGCATCAACTTGACCAGCATCGTGTAACGAGCGGCGCCGCTTCTAAATGAACGATGCTTAAAGGGAGCAGGTCAGTCCGCGGGCCGCCGCCGTTCGATTCCTAGAAAAAGCCTAACGAGCCCCCTGCGTCTAACAAGGCAATGGGAAGACGAACAGATGCTGAGATTAGACTCCATCAGATCCTCCCTCCGTGGCCGCCGCCGCGACAGCGCCAGGGGGCGCGGTACGCTGGGTGCGTCACGTGTCGTCCAATCCTTCCAGAAGCCGATAGAGGTCGCACTCAACGCCCCACTGCCCAGCACAAGGAACGCAACGTACGCGGTGTGAAACAACCCTCATCACTGACAGAGCACGATCCCTTAGATTGAGAACAATTTCATTGATTTTGCTCTTTGCGTGTAATTCTGCAGCCACTGCATGTGCACCGTGAGACATGAGAATCTCCTCTGTTCACCGCACGATCGACGTGCTCCACAAAGGGCTCGTTCTCCCCTGAACACAGGGCACGATTCGCTACAACTGTCACGCGAGGGCAAATCAATGTGAATTCAACACACGGACAACGACAAGGTACAAAACGCTTCATCATTGTTTCCCGCTGTGATAGCCCAGTGCGACACAAACATCCTTCCGTCCTCGCTCGGAATCAGAAAAAAACTTCACAACCCCAACCCGACTATGAAAACAGGCAATTGGCATCTCGGCTGCAGCAGTGACAATGTTAATGGAGCAAATGGAGTTATTACAGCTCGTATTTACGGAACCAATACAGAGATCGATGGCCAAGTCAAACACATTAGCAGCTCCTGTGTTCAGAGCCGCCACCGCCGCCGCTGCTGCCGACGCTGCGCTCCATTCTGACGATCCGTTTGAAGTCGACCCGGTTCTGCGTTGCGGCCAAGGACAGCAACGCAAGGACGAGTCCGCACCGGGTGCGTTCAGTCCCTGTCAAGGACCGCTGCAGAAAAGCAGTGCGTGATGCATCCAGCGTGAATCAAGCCTTTACGTCCCAAAAGACAAATTTGAGTGGTGACCGCGGGGGAAGCGAAGCCTCTGCTGCTGTTGTTCGCGCAGGGACACAACAGCGCCTGTCGCAGTCAGTATGAATACGACTCATCCACAAATGGTATTTGTTATCGGTGTGACTGATGGGATGATAGCAGCTGCGTGTTTGATCGTCTGATGTAACTGGGGTATCCATTAAACTACACAGGGCGCGGTACACGCGATCCCAGCATCACGTCCCCACCGCCTTCACTCACGTCTACAGCGTCCGGACTCACGGCCGAAAAGGAAATCTGCTCCGTACACAGCTTGTCAAACAACAGCCCGGGGCCAACAACTATCAGTTCCTCGTCTAGGAAGCATCAGCTTGAGATTTCTGAGTCGGTCGATGTGGCGCGCGGAGCCTGGAGGAGGAGATTGAAAGTTTTCGCTACAGCGCGAGGAGGCGGAGGCGACAGGCTTCCCGCTCCCAGCGCGCGGGTCGGCACGAAGACGATGCGGCAACACGTCCGCCGTGTTTGTTCACATGGAGCTTCCATTAAAAAAGATAGTCTTTTGCCCAAGGTGTAGCAGCAGCTGCTGGGGCTTCTCGCGCGTCTCGGCAATTTTCCCCATCCGCTTCCAATCCCAAACGACGCTGCTACTGAGTGACGATTCAGAATACTTTTTGCGCCACCGCTTTGGGTGTGAAACGAAAGAAGCGCTGAGAATTGATCGTGTTTTGAGGATGATCCCAAACGATGGGCGTCCTCCTGCAGGAGAAGAGTGGATCTGCGCCAGGTGCGTGTGACAGCCCGCAGACAGGGCAATCTGCCTGTTGCGCAAATGTGCGTGGCAGGGCCCTCTCCATATGTAGTATTCCTCTGCACACACACACACACACACACACACACACAAAAAAACCAACAGAGACCCTAAAATACCCATGCACTCACACGTGCACACACACATACACACTGAAGTGTCATGCCTTTTGCCCCCAAAACATCTGAACGACGAGCAATACACCATTAACCTTGAGTCAAGGCTCTAATTCGGCTCATTGCAAACCGATTGATCGAGCTATTTTGAGCAGCACAACTTGATACATACCTCACACAGAGGAGACCTATCGATCGACCTCCGCTGCCTCTGCCTCTCTCAGACAGGTAGGTACAGGGACCCGCCATACACGTGGTGTTCCAAGTTCAAACACCCGCCGCCCCCCGGCGGGCGGGGCGTTTGGGGGGGGCTGGGGGGGGGGGGGGGGGCGGGGGGGTGGGGGCGGGGGGCGGGGGGCCGCGGGG
>JAAUXT010028623.1_pt1 | contig 31340 bp, 31 predicted proteins | sample 7278171 | NCBI WGS metagenome assembly JAAUXT01 (sample SAMN14350112, study PRJNA611818) | marine sediment metagenome | isolation source: surface marine sediment (1.8m) | place: French Polynesia: Moorea | collected 2018-08
CTTGATGCTCTGACGCTCGCATCAGAACTTGGACAGAAGTACGCCACTTGAAATTATCCTAGTCAAGGCACCCCAATTTGCAGGTTATACACGGCCCTAGCACAAAACCTTTGGCATTCTCGATCCGTGCAGACGTGTCGCGCAATTCGGTTGCGCACGGACCTTGCGTCCAGGATACAGAGAAGTGGACTGCTCATTACACGGTGTGGAGTCCACTTTCACACCGCATCCAATCGATGAGTGCAAACCACTGGACAAAACAGGTGGCGGGATCTCAACGGGTATACGCTTTGCTTTTTTGGTGAACAATACAACGGAGTGGGCAAGAGTGATGTTCTCGTGCACCCACGATACGATTCCAAACGAGATGACCATTGGATGTTCGCAAACAAAGCTGTCCAGCAAACCGGAGCAGACGCGATAAAAACAAAAACATTTCTGTCACGTTGAAATCAAACTTTGGAAACCACAAGTCGCGCGTGCTGATCCGGTATCCATGCACAATACCGAGCGGTTGCTTGGTGAGACTTGACCCGCGCGCCCACCGCCCCGTTGCGATTGGGGACCCTGGACTCGGATACAGTGAAACAACGTCATAAAACAAACTGTAAACTGGATATGAGGCAAGCTGGACCCCAAACAAAAACAAAACACGCAACAAAGATTTGGCCAGTCACAAAATGATCACCTGGGAATGTTTGCTTTGAAGGCAACTTGAACGATTGGCTCTTCACCATGGCGATGTTTTGGTCTTGACTGTACAGAAACTTGGTTTTTCCGGATCAAGAGACGAATTGTGAACAAGCAATAATGCATGGAGAAGACTCCTTCATCGTCTCCGTCTGCAGCACACTCGAACGGGAATGAGTGAGCAGGGCGCAACTGAGCTGGTTCGCCCCGTCGGCGTCATGCGCCCAGGCGCAGTGGCGCCGATGGCGCAACGCCGCTCCCCGGCATCCGTCGCCTCCTCCCCGCAGCAGAGCGCGCTCAGCGAGGCCGTCAGCATGGGTATGAAGAAGGTAAGCGACGCAATGAGGTCAGAGACCTGCAGATTGATCAAGAGCTGAAACACGCGCAGGGAATCGTACGAATGTCTACAGTATTGCAAGGTTTTTGGAATTGCATGCACATTGCAGACCAATTTCTTTCATCGCACTCTACACAGGTGGTCCACCAGAACAGCCACGAGGCCAGTTTGGCTGGAAGACGCCAGAAAACCCTGGACTCGTTGCAGCGTTACACCGTCAACAAAATCAACCGCGAAGAGAAGGAGCTGCAGCTGAACCTGGACAGGCTCCAGCACGAGAAGGACATTCTGCAGCAGATGGACGCGCTCCAAGGTGGAGAAATCTCATGACCTTTTGTTTCAATTGGTCGAATTTTTGTGCGCCTTGGATGGAACGAAAAGAGGACGATCACTTCAGGAGGCCAAAAACCCGTTGTTAAATTCATGCAGCGCAAAATGCTGTTTTTCAGATGATCTGACAGCGGATGACTTCTCGGAGGTGAGCTCGCTACTGCCAGATGACAGCCAGTCAGAACTGGTGGACCTCGCAAACCCATACCCGATCACATTCCCAGCCAGGAAAATCTCAGTGCCTGCGAAGTTCGCACCCAAAATGCACGGATCCGAAGTAACGACAGGTGAGTGATGCACGTCAGTCAACAATACAATATGGCACTTAAAATCACCAACTGCATGGAAGCGAAATTTTTGAGGCCCTTTTCACAAAGGTTCAGCTTTACGCGTTGCAGAGCTATCGCGTGGGACAGGTCGGCGCGTTTCCGTTGAGTTCGAGGACCTCCACCTCCAGTCCACCACAGGCAAACTGCTGCCACCGCTGCGCTGCTCCGCGCACAGAGGGACGCGCGGTGCAGGCGGCGCGTGGGCGAAGAGCAGCTCCTGCTCGAGCGCCGCGTCCGTCGTGTCTCTGCGCAGGGTCGGCTCCGTCACCTCCATGAGGACCAACAGTTCTGTCGGAAGAGAGCTCGCAAGCGGAAGCTCCAGCTTGGTGGGTGGAGACAAAAGAGAGTCGGCTCTTTCTAACACCCAGTGGGCGGGAGATCCACGCGCCATTGGGTCTGTTCGCCGCCCGCGCAAGACGCCCACTCAACAACGCCTCGAGGCCATGACACGATCCAGCAGCGTCAAAGAAAATGCGACACCCGGCAGATACAGGTCAGTTTCTTGTTCAGAATAATCCGCTGATTATTATTGGGCCAAGATCAAGCAATACGTTCGTTGATATCGTGTCTTTCTTCAGGGCGCACAGTGGACTCGGCCGATCCCGCAGTGTGAAGGAAGGTCACGGGACGCAGGCACGTCCACCGAGCCCAGTCAGCGCGTCGAGCCCCAGGGGCGCCACCCCAGACCGCTTCCTCCACAGGCGAGCGAAAAGCCTCAAGGAATCCAAGCGCTCCGCAGCTCGCAAAGCTGACCCGCTATCGGAAGCCCTTCTCTCGCTCGATCTGAGCAAAGGGTGTGGTCAAGGATCACCGTCCCCAAATTCAGCCTTGGCACGAACAATGCGTTGGCTGCAGAAGCAACCACTCGAGGAAGCGTCGTCCTTGCAGTCCAGCACAGGCAGCTTGAATCGAGAAGAATTGCCAAACATCGGCACGGATTTCTGTGAGGCCAACGTCGAGATTGTTGGTCACGAAGAAAATGAAAGCCGAAACACCAAAGCCGCCATTGCCGGTCAAGCGACGAGGGCCACTGATTTCTCCACCCAGGTGACAACTGACGCCTCCGCTGCCACTACAAGCATCACTGCGCCAACAGAGTCACAACAGCTCGCCGAGAAGGACGTTCCGACAACTCGTCCAGTGAGGATCCAGCAAGCCGGATCACGCGAGGCCTCTCACGCGTCCGCGCTGCTCAGAAGGCGGCTCGCCAGAAGGGGGCGTCAGCTGTCCACCTCCCCGCCCTCTCCTCTCCCCAACTCGCCGCCCCTCCCGTTCGGATGTTCACCGCCCCACAAATCACCCGTCAACAACGCTACTTCCACCGAATACTCGGAGTGACTCACGACCAGTCTCTGCCAGAATTAGAACTGTGTGGTTGGACGAGACTCCAAATGCGCGACAAAAAGAAGCATCAAACTCCGATGTTTACACATGACGAATGTATTGGATTCTACATGACAATTCTGTTGATACTTACAAATGACCTTTCTACAAGACAGAACACTCTACACGATGTGACAATTGTATTGACAAACACAAATGACATTTCTTCATGCACATGAAGAAAACTCGTGGAACCAAAACTTCCACTCACTTGTGGCATGAAGTGCGACCAGAAAGAGATTTTGCGCGTCAGTTTCACACGCACGGAAGGAAATACCGCCAATTTAGGTTCATCCCAGAACACTTTGAACACATGTGTCATTCGTTAACGATTTTTGAAAACATATCTGCACTGTTTTAATGCAACGAACTGCCACTGAACACAAAACCATTGTCAAGAACATGAGAATAAAGCAGAAAAGTCTGTTGCCGATCTCACTGACGATCATTCTTCCTGCTGCCACAGAAACACGGAACTTTCTTTCGTGAGTGTGCGCTGGATGGGTGCACTTGACTGACCAACCTCTTTCTGTTGACACCCCTCCCCCAGCAAAATCAGATCTATTCAATGGCAAAGCGATGAGTCAAACGCACCCAGACACACCACACATTCACTCGTTCGTTCACTCGCTCTTCTTTTCCTCATTGTCACTTTTCTCTTCTGTTTTTGTGGGTTCTTCTGTTGACTTGGTCTCTTTATCCTGCTCTTTGTTCTCGTCAGTGTCCATTTTCTCCACAGTGTCCATTTTCACAGCATCGTTTTCCGTCTCTGCTTTTTTCACTTCCGCTGGTTTCTCTTCTGTGTTTTCCGACGGTTGATCGGGAGTTGATGTTGACGCGCTGTCTGTGGGGCCCTTCGCTTCAGCCTCAGCAGTGCTCGATCCCTGTAGACTGTTGTCATTGGTCACCTCCTCTGCAAAGCAGAAGTGAATGAAATAAGCTTTTTTTGTAAACCTGACAAAACAAAGGCCGACAGAACTTACACACGTCTTGTCTGACAGGCGAGAACACGGCTCCTTGGCAAACTCTTTGGACAAAACGTGTTCGAAGACCTCGGCCAACAGTTTGAACCCAGCAACCATAACTCAAATGTGAATGCATCCCAGTTTCCGCATCTACTGCTGCTCCACAACGGAAAATATTTTAATTTGCTGATTCACGTTTTATGCACCAATACACGGATCTGTCCCTTTTCCCACACAAAGCAACGAGTGCAAGTTGCACAAAACACAAGGTGCGAGTCGGGTGGCAAACTGCATGCATGTCAAGTTCTGCAGGGTGCGAAACAAAATAAGCTGTGGTCAGGTTTGGACGCAGGTTCCTTGCAGAAGATGGCTGACGCGGAAACACTGCGAGGAAGAAGCGAAAATGCGTCTCATGCCAACGCATTCTGATTTCGTCAACAGGGTGGATGCGAAAGAAACGGCGGCAATCCTCTCTTGGGCATCCAACCGGGCGTCTCCTCTGCTTTTGCGTTCGAAACAGCACCAAGATCTTTCCAATTCACCCACAAACAAAAATATCAACCATTCAAAAATTCCGACTGAAAGTCTGGGAGAGAAAACGCCGTTTTTCACGTTTTCTTTTGCGTAAAATGGCGTTCTCACGCAGATTTTTGAGGACACTTGGGATCCTGCAGGTGCCTTACTGTACTCAAACGCTGTGCATGAAACAACTCCTCACACCAGACGAACATGACAACTTACACGCATCACTCGTTTTTTTTGCGACAAGAATACTGGCAAAGAAAAGCAAACAAATCCTTATCGCCTGGCCTTAAAAGACAAAAAGCAACGACAATCCTGCACTCAAACACCGCGTGAAATTTCGATACCTGATCAAAGACATAAGAAGCCCTGCAAGGAACAGAGAAATACAACCACACACGTCAGCACATCCAGAGTCAGCGACAATTTCGAGTTCGTTCTCCACTTGTGCACATCACGTGACGATCCACTCTTTTCCTACCTTTCTGAATGAAACTTGAAGTTTCTGTTATATTTGCAGTTTTACGAATTTGTCCGAACCAACTCATGTGCGCTTCACCGCCTGAAAAAATTCTCACGTCACGTGATGTTTTCAAGAGAGCACAAATGAATCCAGAAGGAACAAGAGTTGAAGGTCAACAAGCATGCAAAGTCAAAACGTGTTTGCACCGACTCCTGAACTCTGTGTTACCTTTGTTACTTCCCTCCAGGTTTGTTACGACTCGACTTGAATTCAAAGAACACAAGTGTCGTTACATGAAACCCCAGGACCACCAAGCTTCAACCAGACGCCTGATTCGCGCCGTGGTTGTTGGCAACTTTCGAAAGACCATCTCAAACAGGCCTTCTTTCCAACGAAAAGAACGCAAAAGTGGTCTGGGAAAAGAAAAGGGACCCCTCGGAATTTTTTCCAACAGCCCCCACTGTTGGTTGCCGGTCTGCGGTCCCGCGTAACTCAAGACATTCAGCCACATAGGCGGCAGGTATACCAAAGCGTATTGCCGATAAATTTGGACCACAGAAAACTGGAAATGCGACTTGTTTTGCGCCGGGGGAGGGGACAAGGCGGGAACCACTTGACTCAATGCATGTATTGGGTTGGGGTCAACTGAAGACTTTTTCACAGAGCAGAGCTCAAACGCGCAAATTCTACACCCTCGCACCAAAACTGCTAGAAAACGCCTGGTCAGTCCGTCTCGGCGTGACTCACACATCGCTCACCTGGCTCAGGCTCTTCAGCGGGAGGTGCGGGGGGTGCTGGGGGTGCGGGAGGTGCGGCGTCCGCGGCCGGCGCAGCGTCACCCGCCGCCTTCTCTTCCTCCTGAAAGTTGGCAAGTGCTCAGGAATGAAACACAGAAACCACCCTCAGCCGGACTGGTTCACAAACTTCTCGCGTGCATGTTTCCATTTTATGTGAGACTTTCGTCTCGTTCTGAGGTGAAGAAATGCACTGCTGGCCGCAGCAATTTGGTGCAATCAACGACGCCCGAGACATAAAAGATCTATTGCAATGGGGGCTCAAAACCCAACACAGCGCTGTGATCCCGTTGGCGCCCCCGTTACCTGCGGCTTGGTCGGCTCCTCGGCCTGTAGCCGCGGCGGACTCGTGGCGCTGTCCGTGCTCTCCGACCTCTCCGCACCGACCAGAGCAGCGTCGGCGCCCGAAGCGGCTGTCGAGTCCCGAGCCAAGTCGGGCACACCGGACGGCTCCAACTTGGGAGGCTCGTCGTCACTCTCTGCGGGTTTGGTTGACTCAGTTGCTGGAACCTCCTGCTTTTCATCCGTCTCCATCGCTTCTTCCTTCCGTTCTTCTTTCACTTCTCCTTCAGCCTCTGCTTTCTTTTCTGCTTCTGCAGCTGCCTCCTAGAACATTGCTCACCTTCCTTGCAACATTTCCTGACGTGATGCGAGCTGGGTAACACGGTTGTTCCTTTGATACCTGTGTTTGACTGTTCCTCCCGGCCATCTCGAGTTCAAGAACTGACAACACGTGCACCAAAGTTCTTTTGCAATCACCAGAACAAACTTTTCGCATTCACCAGAACAATAAGGAATTCCCAGCAAAACCCCTCCAACGTTTTTGTCTTTGCTTGAAGGCCACTCGTTTCTTACCTTTTCCTTGGCCTTCTCCTCTTCCAGTTTTTTCTTCTCTTCCTCCCTTTTTATGCGCTCTTCCTCTTCTTTCTTCCTTTGCTCTTCCTGCAAAAGAAAAACGAGTCAGGCAACCAGACAAAAACAAAGCGTTCAACGAAGAAAAACAAATAAATTTCAACAATATCAATCAACCACTCAACGGCCCCTGAAAGAGAACAATGCACCTTTTGTTGTGTTGTGACAGACGAAGGTTATGTACCGAACGGCAGCACGATTTAGTCGTGGTTTGCTGAGGAAACAATTTTCTCTTGGGAATCTCAGACAGATCGCAAATCAATAAACGCCACCGAATTACAACTTCCTTTCCCGTTCTTTTTTTGTTCACAATCGTCTGTGGCATCTGGTGTGCGTGTGTCCCTCACCAGTTTCTGCTGGCGCTCGCGCTCCTGCTCGATGAGTTGCCGCTGCTTCTCACGCATCTCCTCTTTCGCCTTGACGACCATGCCGCCAAACATCTCCTCAGTGATCACCGGCTTGCTCTCGCACAGCTGGAAACAATGGAGCGTCGAGCGCAACATGTAACTGCACACGTCCGTTGTTCGCAAACAAATGAGGAACTGCAATACGGGTTTGTCGCAACAATTTTTGGAAACGAGCACGCCAAAAAACGTCTGCCGATGTGCACAAGTGGAGCTGGCTCAAAGCAAAGAGTGGACGCTCCTTGGCTCTTCTTGTCTCAGCCAGACAAAAACAGGGGGATGAGTATTTGAATATAAGTGACCCTGTGTGTCGGTTTCACAGATGAAAACAAAGATCGAGAGCAGCACGTTTGGCGATGACAGTGAAGAATCCGGGCAGGTACCTTTTTGTGCTCGCGGTGGAACTCTTCGCTGGCCTCGGTGAACTTGCGCTTCTTCTCGTCGTGTTTCTCCTGGATCTGCGTCAACTCGTTCTCCAGCTTCTTCTGCAACAGCAAAGCCCTGATATTATCACGTGTTCTGTCACAGCGCCGTTTCAACACTAACCAACGAGCTTGACTTGTTTTGCGTCGTTTGGCCTTTTGAATCCCCTTGGATAGGAAAACTGACACAGCGGAACTAACCTGATGCATTTGCAGCGACTGAACTTGACGCTTGAGCACGTTCATGCGACCGGACGTGACGACAGTGCGGATGTCGGGCACGACGCTGTCGCTGAACACGTCGTTGATCAGTTTGTGGTTTCTTTGGTAGCGCGCTGCAGCCACGTGCTTCACGGACAACCCGTCATCGTAATCTTGTGAAGTTCAATGAAAGCCAGTTGAATGCAAAAACTGGATTTGCACACTCAGAGACGAGTGAAAATATGTGAGGAACCGACACTGAAAGTACGCAGAGACAGTTCTCACCGTCCTCGTCCTCTGCCGGCTGAATGCTGATACGGGCTTCACGATCCTTCTGCAAATGTGGACACAACAACACAGTGAAAGACACAAGCAGTCCGCAAAACAACAAAAAGGAGCCAGATCGCGGCAGCAAAACAGTTGAATTTCCTGAGAAGTGTCTGCTAGACATTGCTTACCGGGCCCACCTTCTTGTTCTCTCGCTCTTCCGCTTCATTCTCAGCTTCAGCTGAAATACACACAGTCCGTGAATGACCCGAGCTCTTCGACACGGATTTGAAATCGGTCTATACTTTGTCAGGTGAGCTGATCACGTGAAAGACAAGAGATTTTTTTCTCTACTCAGCACCGACGAACAAAGGGCCACGAAGGTGTTTCACACATTAAAACCATTAGACCTACGTTTGAATGCATCAAACCGGTGACAAAAGAAAGAACCCAATGAAACCAAAGGTGAGAACGGTCAGTACTATAGAACTATCGCACAACTCGCTACAATACCAGAAATAACATGTTTCTACACAGGCAGAGGCCACAACTACCGGTAGTTTCGCGTTGCCGAGTTCCCAATTTGGTCACACCTTCCTGTGCCCAAGTACTCCGTTCCCTTGCGTCGCTCCAGTGACACAGGGTGCAGAAAAACCCACCACCTTCCCATTCTCAGTTCAATTCTATGGAGTTGCTCATGACATGAGCTGGGATTACCTCTTCCCTTGGCAGTGAGCCAGGCTTGATACATGGGCGAGTTATGGTACATTCTCATGGCTTCATTGTACTGGATCTAAAAGTAGACGACGCCTGAATAGGTCTCTTTGATTACAGCCTTTGCTGCTCCAATGTTCCGGTTCTTGTTTTGAAAGCAGCATCAGGGAGGGAAGACGATTCTCCAAGGTTCTCTCGGCAATGTTTCCCCAGGCCTTAAAACTACAGGAATGAATGTGACGCGTGAATGCAAGCTGGAACCAAGGTTTGCACAGGGATGTGGTGGTCATTCCAACTTGCATTCACACTCGTCAGACATTAGTACAACAGTCGGCACAGCACTGGAAACTTCAGCTGCTACCGTCTGACAAAGGCTGCATGCTTCGTAAAGATTCGTTCACAGAGAACTCATTTCTGAAGCATTCATCAACGAACTCACAATCATGCGACATGCTAAAAGACAAAGATTACAAAATTGAGATCGAAATCTGCAGCAATGAAACGTCACTGACGCAGTACTATGACTCACACAAACAATTCAGTGTGAAAATGTTTTCAACATTTGGGAGAAAGAGTTGTGCTTGCAACTTCCAGCAACTTTTTCTTCCACGTCAAGATTGAGCACAGGTGTTGGAGAAACAGGAACTCTTGTACACGCTTTTGGAGATGGTTTTCGACTTCAACAACTCCAAAAGCTCCTGCACAACTGTAATTTTCTGGGGACATTCAACACTGCGCTGACACCCACTCAAAGATTGGTGAAAGAACCGGAAAATTTTGTCTGGTCAAAATTTTGTCTCAGCAGTGTAGAGTCCCTCATTACTTCCCCTGTGACACGCATACCTCTGAGTTTACATTTGAGCCAGTTTTTGTAGGCGGGAGCCTCATGATACTGCTTCATCATTTCATTATAATGCAGCTGGAGCAAGTAAACAAACAAACAGCTGCTGTGATTTGCGGGTTCAAGAAACTTGGTGGATGCAAAGGCGCAATCGGCATCTGCGTTGGCTGTCCGTGTTTACTTTCTAAAAACAATTGACAACGAGCGAAATTCCACAAGTTTTTCTTTAGAACTCCCCACTTCTGGTGGGTTCGCTTTGTGAACAAGTCACTCGTGGAATCCACTCCGTGTAAAATGAGTTGAACTGGCAATGAAAAGGCATGCTGCTTACCTAAGAAGAAAACTCAAGATTAATCAAAGAATAAACAAGCAAAAGAAATTATTTTTGCACGAGATGTTAGTATGAACAGAGCGACACTGGCTGTGAGAACACCCTCACACCGCTCCGCCAGTGTCCTGATGCTGATGTACCTCTGGTCTTCATCTTGAGCCAGGCCTTGTACTGGGGAGAGTTGTGATACTCCTTCAGAGCGTCCGCGTAATGCAGCTGCAAAGGTAGTCAACGCAACCTGTCTTTGTTTCCCCCTGAACTCACAGTGTTTGCGTCCCGCTGACTGAAACCCGAGCTCAATGTTCGCTTCAAAAATTTCTGTCGAACGTTCTGTTGGTATGAAATGTGTATGAAAGCTTTGACAACACAGAGGTAATTTTGGAGCAATTCCTCCCCGGACTCGTTTGTTTTTTCGACCGTTTCAGTGTAATAGAAGCCAAGCAGAAACAGCAACGAAAACGCAACAAAGATCAAGGTAGCGCCTGGTCTGCGGGGCAATGCGCGTTTCTTGTTTCGGTCACATTCTCGTTTGTGGCGTCCCCTCAATCCTAAATCACAAAGCGCTCAGAATCGCACCCGAATGGCAAGAAAAATTTTTAATTTCCAGGCGTTACCTGTTGTATTTTTACCCAAGCAAGAGTGTAATCGTCCCCCGGCTATCAATCGAGAAATAAACTCGACATTCCAAAACAGAATTGCAAACAATCACAACGCTCTAACGGGCAAAAATTAAATCTCTTCACGATGCGGCTTCCAATTTTTCTGTTGTGCACAAGGTATTTCTGGCACAAAAAACCTGTGATTCAACAAATTGGAATTTTTTGGACTTGACACTCACGTTCGATTTTCTTGAGAAATTAACATACACACAAACACGCACCTTCCCCACCCACAACCCATGCATTGCACTGATCAATCAGTCTGGCCCCCAAAGCGCATCCCACATACCTTCTCGGCCTCGTACTCGTCCATGTGTTCCTGCTTCTCCTCCTCACGCAGGTCGCGCCACATTTGGCCGATGATCTTGCCGATCTCCCACAGCTTCTTGGTCGGGTTCGCCTCCTTCACAGAATCCCACACCTGCAGCACACGAAAACTGACATGAAATATCCTTTCAAGACAACACCAACAGAAGTCACGTCAAACTCTTTGATGAGCCGATTATTGCGCACGTTACAGGGCGCGTCCAAAACAGCAGCTTCACTGGGCCTGTACCTGGTTTCATCCGATCACCAGTCAGTTTTTGTCAATGCAAAACCAGTGGCTATTTTGTTCATCTGTCACAGTTGGTCGTCAACTTCTTCCGGTTCAATGGCAAACACTAACCTTCCTGCTGTAGCGCATGTAGGGCATTAGCGGCTTGTCCGGTGGCTTCGGCTGCTTTGGGATCCGTGCGTCCTGCGAAGGAAAACAAAATTTCAGTTTGGGATGAAGGGTCTTCAGAGAATGTGTCTTCCTGCACAAGTGGACGCAAATTCAAGCTCTCGTAAACACCACGACATATGCGTCTGTGAGCAAGCAATGCGAGCTGACACTTACGAAAGACTTGGATCCGAGCTTGATGGGATGGAAGGCCGGGTTGGCACTGGGATTCTGCACGAACACCTGGCCACGCTTCGCAGTGGGTGGTTCTCCGGCGTCCGGGCCCTGCGCCATGTAACCCTGGTAACCACCCTGCAGGCGCCGCGCATGCGTCGTGCAGCAAACAGCAGCCGGCAGGGGGCAGGAGGGAAGCAACGGGTTAGTTTTTGCAAAACACTCGACAAGATACATGCAGGATGATGTGACAACAAAATCGTAGCATGAACAAAGTTCACAACCAAAACTGGGAAGAATGACATTGTCCCTGTCAACAAACAAGAGTTCTTCGGAACACTACCCAGCAAGAGACAGAAAATACGATGCTGATCCCTGCTCTCAGGCCAGTGAAACAGGAAGCCAAAACTGCATTGTTGCAGCACTCGTTCACAAACTGTTATCAGACAGACGGGGAAGGTACCCGACTACCGGCGTGTTAGTTCAACAAATCCGCACGAGCACAATGGACTGGGGTTTCACATGCGACTATTCTTTCGCAAGATAGGGCAAACAAATCTTCAGTTTCTGCAGTATGGTGAAGAATAGTGTTCGTATCACAACAGTGGTGCATGTCTCCGGCACTTGCAGTCACTCAAATAAAACGCGCCTTTTCAGAGGAGCTGCGCAACAATCTGTCAAGTGTGACCGCTCACAACTGAACGTGGATTTGCTTTCTTCAGCATGCCACATGGGATGTGAGAAATGGAGAAATCATGCGTGTCCAATACACCTCTTGCACAGTTCTTTGCCTTTTTTGTTTCCGTGAGTATCTGAAGTTTCATTTTTTGATCCTTGGGTTTGTTTTCTGATTGCCAACTTTGGTTACAAGTAGTTGAGGAACAGGCAACTGACCAACTTCATAAATACAGCATAGCTTAGGGGAAAAATCAGCAAGAATGAACCACGCTGCAAGATCTGACGGCGACGTCAAGTTATGTTTGGTTTCACATTTGTTTACAGCAGTTTCATTCTCGCCGCTACGGGGATTGACTTACAGATGGAGGGTTCTTTTTCGACGGATCCTAAAAGGAAGCATCGAGAGATTATCAACAAACTATCAAATTGACACCAGATGTTCCGTAAAAGTCCATTCAGTTTCACAGTTCTGAACAAAACAGAAAGAGCGACCGAACGTCCACATATGTCCCTGCCGTGAACAATCGCTGAATGCAGTCTTCAAGCACAAGCCGACAAAAATGAATCGCAAATTCATTTTGTTGCAAAGAAATGCATTCCTACACTTGCAGTAGACAGGGAAATGAGAACCAACGATTGTCGCAACTGACGCTAAACACGGCTTCAAAAGAACAGACACATCCATAATGAGGAGTTAGTGTGAAACATCAGCGTTGTTCACTCACGGGGCTGACGAGAGATTTTGCTCACTGACACACCACCTTGCACCGTGGTCCAAAATCGTCCTCTGCCGCAAAGTAAGCACCTTGCACAGGTTGGGGCAGTTTGAACTCAAGCAGAAGAATGGCAGGAAAAATGGATATTCCAAGCACTTGAGCACCACAGCAAACAGCTTGTGGCCTGAGACGGGAGACTGGAATTTTGCCGAGTGACACAACGAGTCAAATCATACTGATTCATGAATAAATTGTTGGAAACAAGAATTTGAAATATTCAACACGACAAAGCCTTCTCAAACTGATTTCAGCTGGCTTGATACGTTTTTTCCAACATGTAAAAGCATTTGACTCAAGCTGACCATTTGCTCGACATTCAAGCGTTTGTTTTTTGTTGACCAAAGAAGATCATTTTCTTTCTTTCATTTCTGAAACTCAGTTCTTGTCTTGCCAAAACATTTCCGAGACAGACTGGTGGCGAAATGCAAACTGCTTTCAAGCCATATTCTGAGAGTTTTGTGTGAGAAGTCTTTATCGCACAGAATATTGTTCAATATCGTGGCGCTTACCGAGGGTCCATGTGCACCTGGAGAATAAGAATAGGAAGGTGTTCTCATGAATGCATTGCGTAAATCTGGAATTTAAAAATAAAAATAATACAATGTCCCGATTCGTGAGCACAACCACACCGTCTCTGTGTGATGAGGTCAAAGACCACGAATCCAACTGAATAATGGTCATTTGTTGATTCTTGTGCGGTCATACAACTGCTTTTCTGGCACTTCAGTCTTTTACATTGAATTTGCTGTACAGGTTATCGTGGAGATATCTGCTGTTTAACGCTTCGCCCAATTCTTCTGGGCACATAAGGTTTGCCCAGGGGTCTTTTCACGGGGCGGAGTCGGGTGTGCTGCGTCCAGCAACTTTGGTGATGTCGGACGTGTCACCTCACAAACTTGATTTGGCTGCCTCACACCGCAGTGGCTCAGTGGGAAAAACGAGCCCAGGTTTCGTTGGATAAATTTTGATTTGGGTCGAGTTGGCAAAATGAAAACCAGCTCTGCATTGCTTCATGGTTGGTCGCAGATGTGGAACAATGAGGGTTTCCTCACAAGACCTTTTGTTCTTTTGGAAAAGGGACCAGACTCAATTTCCACTGAGCGATAATCAGGACAAGACACCGCAAGCTAAACAAAGGTTCCATTTTGTTTGCGATTTGTGGAGAGTTGCTTTTTTCCACACACACTTGTACACTTGCTGAACAACCAACCAAACTTTGAAAGTGAAGAAACACCAGACTTACGCGACGACTGAGGCGTCTGAGGGCCTCTGTAGTTCATCATGTTGGTCTCGAGTCCAGACAAGGGATTTCTTTCAACGAACTTTCCCGGAAATTCTTCTGTAACGAAAGAGTTAATACTCCATCGGAGAGCGGACACAAACTGCCTCGTCCCTGAAGAAAAGTTTGATCAAATTGGAACTTCGCCACTGTTTCATAAACAAACAAAATTACCTTTTATTTTCTTCAAGCCAAAAAATCAAAAATTTGCCGGGAAGTCTCGTGCCAAGTCTCGCATGAGATAACGAGGAAACGAGAAATTTTAATGAAGTTTCTGAAACACAAAAATGTTTCGAAACAAATTCTTTGAAGATTTATGAATTTTTCTTGCAAAATTTATTGGTAATTAGTGAATGTGTAGACTTTCATCGCTTTGTTTTATTTATCACATTTTACCCACAATCCAAACCGAAAATGGCGCCGTCCATTTGAAACTTGCACAAACTGTTTTGTTGTTGAAGAACTTGCTTACTCCGCAAAATCATGGGTTATTTTTGTATGAACTTTCAACAGTGAGGTACGTTCTCCTGGTTTGTTGCAAAATGTTTGACGTATCACCTTTGTCTTGGTTGGAAACCACTCGTCTGCTGACTGGAGTCTTCAGTCACTGTTGATCTCAGATATGATCTCAGCCCGTTGCCGAGTGAGGACCTTTTGTGCCAGATGATACCCGTGATCATGTAGTCATCGTGAATCGAGAACTGTGTGCCAGTTGACGGCAACAGACAGTGTAGATTACGACCTGCAGTGGAGTCTATATCTGCCACCAGTTGTAGACATCTGTTCCATCAAATCCAGGATCCTGAACACAAACCAGGCCGCTGTGGCACTGGGAACTCAGCACCGAGAGCTGGCGGTGGAATTGAGCACGAAATGTAAAGTTTTGTGCTAGTGTGATAATTTTTGTCACAGACTTCGCCGCATCCCTTGAACCTCACACAGAGATGGCCACCATTGTGAAGTTCGTGAGGACTCGAAATGATGATGAAGCTTCAGCGCGAATCATGCAGGAAGCCTTTGAGGTAATCGTCTGTTCATTGAAACGAGATTTGCAGAACACAAAGGATTCCAGACTACTCGGTTGAATTCTAGTGGGCGTTGTTTCCTGAACTGTTCTGCAGTGCAACTGTGCTGTCAACAGAGCTGCATTTTCTCAGGAAACCAACGAAGGTGCTGACGACGGAGAATGCGTCTGGTTCACGGAGGAAGAATGTTTGGAGGTCACAGAGCGGCGAAAGAAGATGTTTTTCGTCTTCGATTTCTTCAGCGGGCCAGCTTTCGATCACCTTGTCAAGTCAAACCACAAGTAGGACATCTCAGTGGTTGCTCCTCTCCACAAAGTTTTCGTCTGATCTTTTGGCATTGTGATTTTCACCGTGCACACTGTGCTTGGGTGATGGTGCAGTTGGTGTGTTGATGTACTCTTCAGAATCTGTGGTCCGGTGGTTTTGTTGGAGAGTATGAGAAAAGGTCAGCAGCTGCCTCGGTCCCAGAGATTCACCTACAGCTTCTCACTGAGAGGGAAGGTCATTTGCTGCACTGGCATTGAGAAGAACTTGAGGGTAAGTCTTTGCAACTGGTCGTGTTGACCCTGTTTTTGAAGATGTGCTGCTCAAAATGAGACTCGTTGTTTTCCTTGAACTCCTGAAGATTTGGAATCAGCTCGGCTTCAACACAAAGCCTCGCAGCAATTTGTGGCTCAATTTTTCATACAATCACACGGGGAGTAACGGTTCTCACTTCAGGAACGCTTGTATGCTCGCATTGGATACATGCTCGGAGAGGTGAGCAAGGACTTTCACGAAAAGGTCACTCACCTCGTCGCGGGTGAGGCCGGCAGCAAGAAGTATTTGGTGGCCGCCAACCTCAACAAACCCATATACACCGCAGCTTGGGTGAACGCCCTGTTCGAAGCCAGTGGCCACAGGTCAGTTGGATCCTTCAGTGATTTGTGTTGAAATATTAGGCTTCATTGCTGTGCCATTTGATTTGATTCCGAATGAGCAAGGGCACGGCCCGACACACCACCGCGCGCTTGGTAGAATCACCGTTATGATGTTTGCTGTGTGTTTGTTTCTGTGTATGTGTGTGGGTGGTGACAAACAAGGGGGTCATGTGACTGAAAATTTCCCATCATGTCACCAGGCTGGGGGCAATGTACCGGTAACCAAAATGTTTTTTTAAGACACCCCCCACACACACACACACACACATTTGTGAAATTAGTCTCATTACCAGCAACGTGACGTTTTCCAACAGCTAACATATCCAAATTTGGCTGAAGTTCTCGGTCGTTGAAAATTTCAGCCCTGGAACGCCGCGCGCTCGTTGACCTTAGATCTCTTGTTGCATCACAGAGTGGTTGATGGAGACGACCCAGAATTCGATTCCTTCAAGTGCCCGCCTCTGTTGGGTCAAGTCGTCACTGTGTCTGGAATAGACAGCGAGGAGAGGGGCGAGATCAAAAGGCTGGTGGAGAAAGCAGGTATCAAGGCATTGTTTTTGTAGTTGCACAAATTTGCGTTTTCAAGTGTTGCTATTTTGGAGGGTCTGTCGAAGTGTGTTTTTCGGCGTGCCTCAGTGTGTTCTCTACTTCATTAGGAGGCGCGTACAGTGGAGAAATGAAGATCAGCGTGTGCACGCACCTCATTGTCAACACTCCCAAAGGTGAAGAGCAAAATTTGGGCACATTTTATGTCCAGACATGCGAGTAAATGCTCTTTCGTTCTTCCTCAGTGAACGATCTGACACGTCGAAGAACTCGCCAGATTCCCCGTGCAGAATACTTTTGGCAGCCGTCATTTTTATAGAGTCAACATGACGTGAAATTGTCTCCACACGTTCAGGTCAGAAGTACGAGTTCGCGAAGAAGTGGAAGATCGCCGTGGTGAAACCTGAGTGGCTCTACGACTCGGTGAAACTGGGCTACTGCTGCGACGTGGACAAGTACAAGGTGCAGGGCAACGAGGCAGGCGGGCCGCAGACTTCGACGCCGAATGGAAACAAGGACAACAGTAAGCTTTCTGCCGCTGAACGAAGGTCAGCTGATGAAAATGTTGCAGATGTGAGACAAAAAAAGTTGCAAGCGCACGTGTTCTTGCAGCTCGTATGTCCACACTGGGAGACATGTCAGTGATCTCAGTGTCGACTGTGAACGAAACCGCGATGAACCAAACGACCAACGCGACAGCTTACCTCAACACCACTCGACAGGTAAATGCTCGCACACATTGCAATGCACGCCTGGGCTCTTTTTGAATAGAAATGCGCAAACACACACACACACACACACACACACACACACACACACACACACGCCTGCAACCTGTTTGTTGGTGACTGGACGTCGGAGCTGACACTGACAAACCTAATTCACTTTACTCGTGTCGCTTTTACAGGAAGCGGCGAATGTTACTCGAGAAGGTGGATCCACACATCCTTTGGACGACTTGGACATCGCTTCGATAAAAACGAAAGATTTTCTGGACGGCTGTGTGGTACAGTATTCACCGTAGAAACGTGTTCGTCATCGTTTGCGGAAGACGCTGTTGTTCCTCCACGGTGCCATTTTTTCGATCACTTGCTTCTCACAGATTTACCCGAGTGGGTTCGAGAAGAAGCGGCTGGTCAAATTACGGAGGATTATCAACGTGGGCGGCGCCACGAGATTGGACCAACTGAACGACAAAGTGACGCACGTTGTAATGGACGAGCGCTGCGAAGAAGACGTGCGTTGTATCACGACCGAGGGTCTCAGGTACATGTCACTCACCCGTTCCCCCTCTTGCCGAAAACATCCCACCTCTTGCAAAATGTGACAACTCAACAACATCCAACAAGGAAAAGCCAAGTCGTAATGGCGTGCGTGTTCGGGTGGAACTGCACTTTGTGTGCTTGCTTTTCACGGTCACCTCTGTCATAGCTTGCTTTCAAACTGACTCAGTGATCTCAAGTCAAGTACTTTTTCGTGGCAATTGTGTCGAAATGGGGTTTTTCTTTGCAGGCCACACATCGTGAGCGTTCACTGGTTGTTGGACAGCATGAAGCAGAATCAGCGCTTGTCTGAAGATCCGTACAAATGTCTCGAACTTCCCGACGACTCCGCACCCATCACACCAGTCAGCAAACCCAAACCGTGAGTCCATCTCATGTTCTGTCAACTGGGCACATGTGGTTTTCAGACAAATCAGAAGAGCTGGCAGTGTTGCCAAACATGAGCGTACGACAGGGAAAAAGTGTGCATTCCAGGAAGAAGAGCAATAGAGAAACCGAAGCAACGAAATCTCCTGAGAGTCAGAATGACACGACCCTGCAGGGCAACAAAACCACGAACATGGACAAGAGCGACATGCAGGACATTATGAGCCAATATCTGCCACAAAACAACACGGGTAGGTTCACCATCGTTTTCACCTTTCGTCTCGCTCAGATTGGTGCACTGGAGTTTGACGCAGAAGGGTGAAAATCTGTGTTGGGCACAAAAAGCTCTCTGATTTTGCTGCAGGTTTCACAACGGGAGACGGGAGTACGTTGATTCGTGCCATGGATGCGGCTTTGGCTCAGGATGAGAATCAGCAGCCAGCAGAGGGCAGCTCGACGGCTGCTGCGCGTGTCTCAAACGCTTCCCACACACGTAGCGCAGGTGGCAACGAAGAGGACGAAGAGACACAAAACCCATCAGAAGAAGGTGTGTCTTCTCGGTGGTAGCTGTCCTCACGGGTTGCGCGATGCGATGCAGAAAGTGTTCGTGATCGGTTTCTGTGTGTGGTGAGCCACGTTCTGACAATTTTTTTCAGATGACGAAGGCGGAGGGAATCTGTTTTCGGGGAAAACGTTCGTGCTGTTTGGGTTTGAGGGCGATTATCTGCACGAGCTCAGCGAAATAATTCGAGAAGTTCAAGGTGAACGAAAGAAATGGCTTTTCTATGGTAGATTAATGACATGCTGAGGAATCCAGTGTTCAACATCAAGGAAGTCGTCGCGTTTTGCAGGCACCGTGTTTGAGAGGAACAAAGTTCGCGGGATCCCAGATTTTGCAGTTGTGCCGCTGTGGGGAGCACCAGTAGATCTCACAGTCGGAGAAGTTGTGACCGAGACTTGGGTTGTGAGTTGCTGGTGTTTTCTTGACTCTTATTTTTTCACACCAAATCTGAGGATCAGAAATCCAGGTTTGTTTTGCCAGGTCTGTTTTTCGGCCTCCGTTTCAAATTTGAACCACGTGATTGTAGCAAATGTGTCTGGAGAACGAGGAGCTTCTGAAGCTGAGCGATGATGAGCTGTTCACGCCCATGGCGATCAAATCGGAGTCGGCGCCGCTTCACGGCTGCGTCATCTCCATCAGTGGCTTCCAGGGCGCCGAGCGGAAGGGTCTGCTGGACTTGGCTCAAGAACTCGGCGCACAGTGAGTTCCTTGCGTGGCTGAAAGCAAACCTTTTGTTTTGGCGGGGTACGAACCCAAAGTTTCAATGCACAATGATGGTCGCTCCACTGTTTGAAAAGCACCATTTGCAAACTTGAGAAATGTGTACACTCGGGTGGCTATGTCACGAGTTGTGGTTTCTGTCGCAGTTGTCAGGAGTACTTCGTGAAGCGAGAGACGAAGGGTGGTTTGGTGCCGAGCACACATCTGATCGCCAACGAGCCGGGTGGGCCCAAGTACCAGGCGGCCAAGAACTGGGGCAAACACGCAGTCACCAAACAGTGAGTTTTCAGACCCACTTGTCTGGTCGGAATCGTTCTCTCTTCTGATTGGAGACTTGAGTGCGTATCTGTTCTCTTTGTGCCAAGTTGAAGCTGTTCGGACGTGTGTGTTCGGAATGTTTCAGGTGGTTGTTTGACAGCGCACGAAAAGGTCTCAAGGAAAGTGAAGAGTTCTTCTCCGTGGACAACCCAGAAGCCCACAAGCCGTACAGCATACGAGGTGTGTCTTTTCGGAGGACCGAGTTGTTTTTCACTTCGAAGGAATTTTCTCTTGAAAGTGCGGTCAGGCCACAGCGGTAACGAAAGGTTTGTGGCAGTGCAAAAACATCACTTGTGTTCTTTCTGTTGTTCAGCTGCAGAGACGCCATCGAAGAACACCTCCAAACTGAACACTTCGGACAAGGAAAACGTGACGACAGCTGATGATGATGACGTCACAGAAGAGCTCACAGACGTTTCAATGAACACCACCAAAACACCAAAGTCATCAGCTGCAACGCCGAATACGAGCAAAGCTCAACCACAAAGCAACAGTCGGACAGCAAATAAACTCGACGGCGCCAGCAGGACAAACGAAGCGACTGACATACGCGTGCCAAGCAACGCTGAAGTGAGTCCTGCAGTTTTGCGGGAAGAGAATTCGTCGAAGGCCACCAATCTCAGAATTCAGGTGAGATATCAATTTCACTTGCCCAGTTCCTGACTTTCAGTCAAACATTCAGACCTTAGAATTTGAACAATTCAGAATTCCGCATTTTCACGGAACAGTGATGGCGTCCACCTGACAGTTTTCTGAAGCTACCACCTGTTTATTGGTGGTTGACACTGACGCCGCGAGTTTCAACTCATCTCTTTGGTGACACGAGTCGACGTTGAAATTTCAATTTTCAGACGATCAAAGAACAGTCCCAGAAAGAGCGACGAAGAAGCTCCACCGGTGCGGATGGTGTCGAAACCCCAAGCAAATTTCTCACGGTCGGTGGTCCGAGCTTCAGGCCCAAATACGACCTGGCGGTAAGAATGCTGTGTTCACTTGATCGATTGCTCTCTCAAAACAATAGAAGTGCAGCATTGGTTCAGAGATACGTTTCGTTGCAGGACTTTGAAGCTGCTCTGGTCACACCAGCGAACGAAAGAAGAGAGAGAAGAGACAGCACGGTGAGTCTTGATCGCGAGTCTTTCTTTCGTATCCATGCGTGCCATAGTGGCATTCAAAGACTCATTGACAAAGAAGCCGAAGGCTCTGGTGCGCTATCTAAATCACTTGTTCTTTTCACAGCCGATGTCGGAACTGTTGAGCCGCTGTATGACGGCTGCACTGAAGAACACCGCGGCTGGACCGCACAAACACCCGGCGCCCGCCACACCCGGCCCGGCGACGTCCGCGGCAGCCGCCGCGCTGCTGGAGGATGTGAGCCGCTCGTGGTCATTGATGGGATCCATCCAGACATGCACTATTGTTGATCCCATTGACTCTGATCTTTGCGCTTTGTATGGTGTGTGTTGCGTGGGGTGAGGGTTCAAAGAACTGACGATAAGTCTCCAAAGCATTCACTTGACTGGAATCCAGATTCACGCAGCGCTGGCGCGTGCATCAGATAGTTGTGTCAAATGTTTACATTGGCTGAAGTGTCCCTTGCATCCAGTATCAGGACCGAATGAAAAGGTGCACCTTGTGCGTTTTGTACACAGGAGCCGTCTGGCCCTCTCAAGGGCGTTGTGATTGCTGTGTCGAAGAAACTGAGTGGCCGACAGAGCGATCTCAACAACATGGCGGCCGAGCTGGGCGCAGACTACCGGTGGACGTACGACGACTCGTGCACACACTTTATCTTCCAGGTGCGTGCGTACGTGCAGTGACAAAATTGACAAAATTTTTGTTTTTGTCAACCCTGTTTTCGGTTTGCGTGAGTGCACAGAAAGCAATCTTTTGACGCACAATGCAGCAGTGGCTTTTATCTGTGAGTGGAGTGACGGGTTCTGCCTCGTTTCAGGGCAAGGCCAAGGACACCAGTTCAGAATTCCGCACAGCGCGCAATCACAAGAAAATCATCGTTTCTCCGCACTGGCTCGAAACGGTACGTCCTGCTGAATGCAACGGTCGGTCACGACTGATGTTGAGCTGCGTGTTGATGTGTTCGTGAGTATATGTTCTCACTAAAATAGGTTCCCTCACATTGATTGCTTCCCTGTTTGTCAACCACTGAAGATGAACATCGCCTCTCAGAATGTATCGTTCACCGAGCGGTGTGACGTTCCCTTTTTCAGTGCGCCGAACAAAATGCTCGAGTGGACGAGAATTTATTTCCTCACACGTACAATCCCAACCTCACATTGGTAAGTTCTGGTGAACCAAAATGGCGAGGCACAGGTTTCTGCAGGCACACGTTTGGCTGTTCTGATGTTCTTCACAAGGGGGAAGCACCCGTTGATCTTTTATATTTTTTGTCGCGGTGTCTCAGGTGTTTCTGTCTTTTACTCTGCCAGAAATTTTCGGTAAGAACAGGAATAAGACAATGCACGCATCAAAACAAGTCGCGAAGAATCTTTCACACTGAGCTGAATGCCTGGTCTTGTTTTTCGTCCTGTTAGGAGTCAAACCAGCTGTTTTGTTTTCTCTAACATGGTGAACCACCTGTTTCAGGTGACTTGTAATTCATTTTCAACCACGATTTGGAATTTTTTTGTGGACTCCCAAGTTCGAGATTTGCCTGTTGTTCAGACAGAAATTGAAGAACAGAGTTTTTGTTCGCACCTGTTCGGCTTCCGCTCGTGGCACTGAGAACGCATTTTTCAACCGCTGGACACGTGTCTTCAGACGATGACACGTTTCTTTTCTTCACTTTCTCAGTCGTTGACTCCGGCCCCGAGGTCAGTCAAATCAACTCGTGCCCTGAGGTCTACGCGCTCCACAAAGCCTACAGTGCCTGAAGAGGACCCCGCGGCGCCCGTCTCGCCCGCTCCGCAGGACCCCAAACAGAGGCTCGAGTTCGTGGAAACAGGTAGGTTCGCGAGTTGGCTTTGGATAAACATCTGTTCTTGCAAGACCAACACGCATTTGTTTGGCTAAAACTTGGGCACTTCTTCGCTTTATTCCACAGAAAGTAAGGAACAAGAACAACACGAAAATATTCACGAACACAAGGAAAACCGCACACAAAGCCCAAAAGGGAACCCAAAATGAAAACTTCAAATTTTCAATTCCAAATTTCTTGCACCCGAAGCACACGCAAGACTGACGAAATGTGAGTCAGTTCTGACCCACATACACGCTTTGTTGGTCTTGCGAACATGACAATGGTCGGGGGGTCGTCCCATTGTTTGTGTGAACTCTCGGTGGTATGTGGGACGGAAACTTTGGCTGCCCGATGGATAAAAACGGCTCGTGCCTGCAATGGCAAATTTTTGGGTTGAAAAAACTTTTCACGAGGAAGTCGGGCTCTAATCTCGTGCCTTTTCACTGAATATTGCCACTGACTGGTCTGGTGTCGGGTTGATTGAGGAAACAGGCAACATGTCAGTTTCAGAAGCGAGCCCCAAGAGGCGTGGCCGCCTGACACGCGCCAAGAAGCAACAACAGGAGAAGGAGCAGCAGCCGCCGCCGGAGCGGCCGCAGCGGACGCGCAGACCCGCGGCCAGCACCGCGGCCGTGGAAGGCGACGAGGAAAAGCCGCGGAAGAGGACGCGGCAACAGACGGACGGTAGCACGACGGAGGAGGAGGAGACGGGCGACCCCACCGAGGCGCCCGAGCAGGATGGCGGCGGCGGCGGCGCTCAGACACGCGCGACGCGGCGCAGGAACGCTGCAACAGCAGCAGCGTTGGAGACGGGAAAAGAAGCCCAAGAAAAAGCTGCAGGTATTCACTATTGGTGTACCGGTCGTTTTCGAGAAAGTCAAGCCGTGCTGAGAACCTGCAGTGTGAGGCGAAAATCACATTCAGACATCGTGGTCATTTGGCGGAACACAAGACCGTGATCCAGGTGCCACAGGAGGAAACACCACGGCCGAGTGGGTGAGTCAAGAGAGACAAAACCACCAAACCGTCTCGTCCGTTGTAGCTGTCGCCCTGAAGTCAAGGCCCCAGAGAGGGGGCAAGAGAGCTGCAAGGGAAAAGGAGGATCGAGAAGAGAAGGAAGAGGGGGATGACGAGCTGAACGAAGCCGAGATGGAGGACATGGTGAAACTGTGTGAACGGGTCGAGCAGCAGGAGAAGGAAAAGGTACAAGCCTAGCTACAGTCTCTTGCTGTGAAGTTGAATCAACCGCGCAGAACTTTGTCGGTTCAAACACGAGTGGTCGTCATTTGCAGGCAAAAAAAGGAGAGACTCAGTCGTACGTCAGTAACATTCAGCAGTTCATCCAGGCTACCAGGTGTGTACCAAGAAACTTCTTCGGTCTCCAAGCAATGGAGAACATATCGAACAGGATCTTTAGAAAAGATTCATTGAGAAAAGGTGGTGGATGTTGTGTCCACAGTGTCTGATTCTTGCTTTAATTTTCAGATCGTACAGCAAGGAAAGAAAAACGGGCTTGAAGAGAAACGGATGTAAGTATTCCCAGCATTTGTTCGAGTCAACTTTCCAGTTGAAGACCTGCTTTCACAGCGCAAAACACACTGTTCGTTCACTCGCAGCCTCAGACTCCCTGGAGGAACCGGAACTGAAACGAGCTCGGTCCGATTTGTCAGTGGCCAAAGATGCCCCAGAGGGTAAGTTTTTTCATTGCCGACAAATGTAAGGAACATTGCGCGAAAACAGTCACATCCAACCAAGGAAATGTTTGTTTGGCAGCTTGTGTAGGAATGTCAAGTCGTGTCTCTTTCTTCTTCAGAACCGCCTGAAGAAATTGTGGAAATTGGTAATTTGTGTTGTTGTGAAAGCTAGTTGTTTGGATTTGTTCGTGCGTTGCATGATAAGCGTGTCTCTGTGTCTGCTTATCGTCCCGCACATCTCCTGTGATTTGTGTTCAAATTGACTCCAAGTGTCCTGTCTTCGAAATTGGCACGAATCGAAACCCTGCTTCCCAAAATGCTTCAATAAAATGATTTGTGGTGGAGTCCTGTGTCGTGAAGTCACACACTTCAATTTCACCGCTCACTGTTGACACGCTGATTCATCTGGTCACGCGTCAGTAACACATAAAGTGTGCGCTTGAGCATCGCTCTGGTGAAGTGAGTTCAGCACACGCGCACACTGCTGCTCGTCTCCCTGACGATGACGCCCTTTTTCATTTCCAACAGCCGAAGCTGCTGAGGTGGTGGAAGTCGACAAAGACAAAAGCTCCAAAGCGTCTTCCAGCAGAACCTCCCTCACCAGACCCAGTGAGTACGCTTCAACGCTTCAACCGATGTTTTTCGCGTCTCATCGAGTATCTACCTTGTACACGACAAACATGTACGCTGTTCACACAGAGAATGTGTTTCTGTTCGTGACTTCCAATGATCATGATCTTTGTCTCGAACAGACAAAGGCGCTCTCCCTGCTGGAGCATCTCAGATGGTGGAGGTTGGATGGGACGACCCCAGTGCCAGGTGAGTATCTGTTGACAACAGTGAATTGAAGCCACGTCAGTAAACAGGCCAAACTCGAGACGTTATGGACCTGCGTGTTTTGGCTCCATGAGAAGCAAGAGTGATTCGTGTGTGACGCAGAGAGCAGCGGAAGAGACTCGCAGACGAGTTGGCGAAGCACAGCGAGTCGATGTCTCCACGCGCCGGGGAGGCCGCCGGCGACGCGCACAACACTTCCGGAGGAGAACCAACGACGCCGCACAACAGGATCTCCCCGCGACTCGACCTCCTACAGAAGGTGCGTCGTGATTCCCTCATTGTGCACACAGCCGGACTCGAGCACTTGTTACTGAAATGTCTTTCAGTTGTGAAGTGTGTGTGACATACATCGTCTCATCTGCGGTTGTGACTTTACAGAAACAAACGAAACAACAATCGAGCGAAGATGAGTACAAGGCTGTTCCGACACCCGAACATCCGTCTCTCGGTGAGTGCGCTTCTGCTTGAGTCAAGCCATCAATCAGTCTTTCAAGAAAGCCAGGAAGGAAAGTGTCAGGTGAATTTTTTTGCGCGACTTATGAATCCGTTTCGTGTGTTTTCCGTGAGGCTCTCTTCACGGGGCTGTTTTTGCAGTGTCATGACAGGTGCCTTGCCTTGTCCAAGACCTACGGTAGCTGTTTGACCAGGCAGTCTCAGATCCAGATTTGAAGGATACAAAACTTCTCTTTTTCTGGCAGCTTTGGCGGTGGTGAAACGCCCGCACCGGAAGGAACTGCCGAAGCCTGTCATGATCTCGGTCAGCAACCGCGACGGGAAGACGCCCACTCTGCAGCCCAGGTTCCTGCTCTCCGGGCTCACACAAGAGGTACGGCTGCGACATTGTCCTCTTGTGTGACGTCAGTTTCAACAGGGGGGGGGGGAATTTTGGACGGACGAACACAGTGGATTGGTTGAACCGGCAACAGACCAGTGGCTCCTCCTTGTCAGACAAAAGCACTCGGGGTTTTTGCTGCTCTGGTTGCAGGAGCGGGACGACTACGGGGTGTTGGCGGAGCAGCTGGGAGGCGTCGTGTCCGACGTGCTGCACTACGATAGCACCTGCACCCACCTCGTCGTCGGTGAGTGAGCCCGTCCACCGTCGCTGCTGACGTTTCCGCAGTTCAGTGTGTCGTTTGAATCAGGCAATGCTACAGCGGGGAAGCAATCTGCCTCCAACAGACACATTATTTGTCCCTCACAATTGTCAAGTTGTGTCGTACTCATTGGCTTTTTTCTCGACAATCGATGTGCACTCAGTTGATCTCGGTGTTTCGCAGGGGCTCCGAGTCGGAACGAGAAGTACTTGGCGTGCGTAGCGGCGGGGAAGTGGATTCTGCACAAGTCGTACTTCGAGGCGTGCAGAAAGCAGCGCGGCTTCGTGGATGTGCGTGACAAAATGGATCTCAATGTTGATCGTGGGCGTGTTCGAATGAAAGAGTCCTTCCCGAGTCGGAAGAGATAGGAACAGAAAGTTCAGAAGCATTTTGTCCCCATCTTGAGCAGGAAAGAGGGATCATTCATTTCAAATCTGCACATATTGCCCAATTTGCTGACAAAGTGTGCGTTCTGAGCCGTCTTCGACGGACAAATTTACGCTCTGTTCCCAAGGTAATTCTTCAGACTAATTTGCCTCACCAGGAGGAGGGTCACGAGTGGGGCGGAGACGCAATGGCGGGAATGCTGGCCAAGTACTCCGGGTCCACACCCAAACTGGCGCGGGCGGCGCGAAGCTGGAGGCTCCAGCTGTGCGAGAAGCGGCGGGTACGTGTTTGTTGTGAAAAGAACGGGATTTCGGCACTCAATTCATGTTTCAAGCGGTTGGTACAAGTGAGATTTGTTCCCATTGTTGTGGAGTGCAATTTTTGGACAGACTCACCAGAGTGTTCAGAGTATTTGTGCCCTCTGCCTCTTCTTAAACACGTGACTCTGTGACTTGCAATGTACTTCGCCCTTCAGGAGCACCCGACGTGTGTGGGAGCGTTCGAGGGTTGGAATGTGGTGGTGCTGACGGAGAGTAAGAGGGAGGAGGGCTTCCGCCGCCTGCTGGAAGCTGGGGGAGCCACGGTCCAGTCCGGCAAGTGAGTGCATCTCTTACTGTAGTTCAGCACTCACTCTCGGCGCAGGGTATTTGAATTCCGCCGCTTGTATCGCTCTCACAAAGGGAGTTGCGGTAACAGGACCGGCCCTGCAGTTTGGCAATCGACTGTCGATTTCTCGCCAGGATGTCAGACGACTTCGCTCATTTTGCAGACCACCGTTTTCTGACGTGGAAGAGTTGACTCACGCCTTCATGGACCTGTCCAAGTACCAACACCAGGTACAATCCACACTCATGTTTCTTGTCGCTTCTTCCTTGTCCAGCGAGGGTGCTGGGATCTTTATCTGGCATTGTCCTTGTTTATCCCTCATGCACTTTTCAGGTGGACTTGGACGTGTTTGTGAACGCGGGCGTGAGCTGTGTGAAGCCCGACTACATCGCTGCTTACCTGACGGACCACCCTGCGCCGCGAATCGAGCAATACACCATCCCGGAACTGGGCGGCAGGTCTCAGGCGCAGTCCAACTCCTCCCGGCCGGAAACACTCATGACACTCACCAATAGGTAGCTACCAGGTAACTGTAGATGCCCCTGTCTAGACTGTTCTCTGAGTTGTCTTTTCTCGAGACTTGCTGCAAGATTTTCTGGTGACACCGAAACTTCTGAAGGGTGCCGGTAGTTGTTGCTGCGTCGGGATCACCACCTGGTGTTTTGCAGTTTCCTGTAACTCTGAAAGGTCAGAGTGAAAACGCAAGTGGAAAACTGAACGCTGGCGAGGAGTCACAGACTAGTTCCTTGCAGTCCTTGCGTGGTGTCGAATTCTCTCCCGACCTGCACAGACAGTGGTCCTGGCGGGAATTCACCAAAGTCTTTGCTTGAACTTTTCAACGTTGATTAGTTTCCTTGTTGTTTGGATCCTCAACAGACTGAGTAGGGTTCAGTGGAACCTTGCTATCATCCCAGTCACTTGTTTTTCAGAAGCAAAAACTCGTTCGAGACGCCAAAGCGGAAGCGCCTTCCGTCCAACGCGGAGGTGCGTGACGGGAAGCGGTCGCGGATCGTCAGGTAGGACACGGCTCCTGCACACCCATGTTGCGTTCACAGGGTGAAATGGAACGGACGACCAAATCAAGCAGTGGTACACAAACCAGGACTGGCCGCGTCCTCAGCTTGATGCTGGTTGTGCAGAAGTTGAAGGCCAAACGAAGATCATTTGGTGTTGGCGATGAAAGGACAGCAGTGTGTTGTGCCTTCCAGTGTTCGTTGTGATATTCTACCGTTGAACTGATGTTCCGTGCAAGAGAACTATTTATGAACGTTTTTATGATGTACAGAAACAAAAGTCAATTGTGCACAGAATTGCAGACGTGTACAGTTTTTATTGAAGATGAAACGTTGCATGTTGCTTGGCGAAAATGAATCCAGCACTCATAATTGGACGCACTTTTTACCAGCGATGGTTGACGCTGGGCAGTGCCTGTTTTGGAAGCTTCGCATTTTATGAATTTGCGGGAAATATCCGCATTGCAACTCGACTGAAAATTGTATTTTTTTTTTTTTTTTTTGACAACGTTCAACGCATTGGACAGAACTGAATAAAAGCAGTCATCCATCTTGTAGCACCATTCTTTTGCACATTTTGAACTTTTAGTGTCTGGGAACAAGAGCAAGCTCATTCGTCGAAAAAAGAACAAACTACCCCGCGAAAGCACTGAAACAGTCAGCAGATTACTTGTTTTGTCAGGCGCACTTGATTGCTTTTGTCAGAATGCCATGTCTGGCCTGATACAGTCGAACGAACGGTTTGCAAAAGAATAAAGCGAAGCAAACCATTTTGCCAAAGCTTGATGGTCCGTCCTTGATCGACAGCCCAGACGGACGATGCGAGCGTCCGCGTATGTCTGTGGAATGCAATAATTTCAAGGAAGCCAAAATTTCCTGAGAAGTAAATCGCCAAGGCAAAATTTTTGCTCCAGAGTCCACTGTCATGTTCGGGGCAGTTCTGGGAAGGCCGATGGAAAAGTTTTGAACACCACTGAGTTTGGTGCAAATTCACTATATTTGCAAGTCGAAGGCCAGCCTGACGTTACACCGACGTGACGATGTCCTGCGTGCTGATCCTGGTTGCAACGGCCGCCTGTCCACTGCAGAGTCCTTCAAACCGGAAGCTGACCTGCCGGGCAGGTGCCGCCGAATCGGAAGGGTTCTCGATCTCGTGAAAGCCCTGAGCTTTCCTGTTGGCCAGCGCATCCACAATGCTGGCAGTCAGTTCGTGCTTGGTCCATTTCTTGTTTTTCTTGTGGCCATGCACTTTGATAGAGCCCGACATGAGGATGTCAGTCGTGAACATGACATCTTGGAGCTGACACAACTGCAACTGTGCAGAAACCTGCAAACAAAGGCAAAGGAAATTGTTGTCTTTGTGGATGGACTCACTGACAAAACCATACAAGTTTCATCGTGCCGCAAAGGCTACCAATTCGAGATCCAGGTGACACAAGCTGAATGAACACTTCTTGCCTTGGAGGAGCTGTATGGGGGCACTGTGACCTTCTCGTCCACTGTGAACTGGTTGAGCCCGGTCGCGAACTGAGCCTTGGACTCTGGACTCAGCTTGCTGCAGTCGAATTGCACCGACATGGGCTGTTGTCCGTCCTTTGCAACAGGATACTCCAGAGCGATTTTGATGGGCAGTACCTGCAACACGTACAAGTGTCAATGCCAATGCCGTGCACAGCAATGACAATCCCATCAGAGATGCGGACTCCATCCGCTAATCCTGCACACCAAACCTTGCTCTTCAGCCACTGTCTGAAGTAAAGGCTTTGTTTACTTGGTTTCTCGTGTGTTGCTTTGGAACCAACTCTTTCGACGGGGACGTCTCACCTTGCTCGACTTGAGAGCCTTGATGAGGGTCCAAGTGGCCTTCGCCTCGTGACTCAGTTTCTCCGTGTACCGCCACGTGGCGGTGATGTCCTCGGCGTTGTCGAACAATTCCTCGTGCTCCGTGCGGTGGCTCCACCAGTCGTACGTGCTTTGATACAGCACCGCTTTCTGCTCCACCACAACCTGCGGGGGGAAGTTCTGCACAATTTGCAATTCAGACACGCTGTGTCACCCAGAAAGCATTTTGCGTGAGTCAACGCTGCAGCCTGTCCATTGTTCTGTGTGTATGTGTGTGTGTGTGTGTGTGTGTGTGTGAGAGAGAGTGTGAGTTCGTGCAAATCGTGGCTCCATGTAGACACCATCAAAGGCAATTTGGAAGCACGAGGTGCATGTTGTGGGCTGTGCAACAGAGGTTCCTGTCTCTGCACTGGTGGTTGAAGGGGGGGGTGTCTTTGCAGACGATATCAACCGCAAGCAATTCAAAATTTGTCGCGTTTCCTAGCTCGTTGGATGCTTCGCGTCCACTTTCTCCGACTCTACTGGCCAACAACTGACCTTGGAGGCGTCGAGCTTCTCGACGGTGTAGTCGGAGCCGAGTCGCTCCATCGCCCACGAGATGAGCGCGTCGTCCAGATCCACGATGTGCACCTCACCCATCGTGCAGCCGGGCTCCTGTCACCTGCAAAATCGCTCGATCAATGGAAGCCTGTAAAGTTGTGTTGGAACTGGAACTGGCAGTGATCATGAGCATTTAGGCAACTGTCGGGAATCAAGAAATATACAAGTCCACTGCAGGGATTTTTCAATTTGACCCTCGTATCGTGGATCTGCCGTTGAGTTTGTGATCACAGAATTTGAGTTGCATGTGTCAACATTCATGTTCAGTACGAGGATATATGCAATTCTAACGTTCGAGTGAACATGTTGTATCACTTTTGAGTCGGCATTGTTGCACTCAAAACTGTGTTAACTCTTACCAATTTTAGGGCAGAAA
>JAAUXT010000067.1_pt1 | contig 31325 bp, 37 predicted proteins | sample 7278171 | NCBI WGS metagenome assembly JAAUXT01 (sample SAMN14350112, study PRJNA611818) | marine sediment metagenome | isolation source: surface marine sediment (1.8m) | place: French Polynesia: Moorea | collected 2018-08
CTTCTTGTTTGCAATGGTCGAGCGGTCAGTAAGTATGATCGGAGACCGACGGGTCAAGCAACACAAACGGACTTGGCTAAACCGGAATGTTTGCTCTGCTCCCTCCATTGGGGTCATTCTGACGTCCAGATGTGAAATCCTCATCTCACGACAACTTGTGCACAAGGTCACAAGTATTTGCTTTGAAACCTCAGACCTCTTCGCGTGCCTTGTGAGTCGGCGATCAGGACAATGGCGACTGAAAGGGACTGAGGCAGTTGTTGCAGGGAGACTCACCTGGCTCACTATTGTCACAAAATTATAAAATCTACCAAAGGACATAATTACAAACTGCGTGCGACTCACATTTAGATAAATGGGCTTTTCAGAAGTACCAGGCATTAGGTCATTCAGAAAATGACCTTCCTGGCGTTTCATTGCTCTAAAGTGCACGCACACGTTCCTTGGTGGGGGTTGGAGGAAAGTCTCTTCTGGGCGTCAAACGTAACATCCGTGGAAAAAGTATGTTAGCGAGGAGAAGATGATGGAAATTGTACTCGCGTACTCGCTGCCCTCTCATACCGTTTGAACTGGTTCTCAAATTGACGATGGTTTCATTGAGGATATGTATCCAGGATATTTTTATGGTTGTCCTAATGGAAGAGGTGTCCAAGGCAGCCCGAGGGTAGGAGAGGGCACGTGTACAGGTCGCGGGGTCAGCATCACCAATTCTTGGGTAAGTGACGCTGAAATATAAGATCCACATTATGATGCGACAGTGGTTATCGAAGTGACAATAAATGGCCTTGCGGGGTGAAAGTTCACGAGTTTGTAAGGCACTTTATGGAAAGGAAAATTTACATATGCTTTGTGAGTTTGGGGAATTTTTCTTCAGACGCGGATATATTTATGTGGTTTCTGTATTTGTCAATTTTCTTGCAAAAGAGTGCGCACACACGCGGCATTCGCGTTCTGGTCACGAGAACACAATGAATGGCCGAATTTTTGAAAAGGTCTGAGGTTTCAAAGTGGTGTAATGTTGAGTTTTTGTCCTTGTACAGTTTGCTCGTCCCCACGTGCACCGAGCAAAGTTCGTTTGGACAGATGTTAGCTTTTACCAGTCTTGAGCCTTTGAGTAAATACGAAAACACGAGGCATCAGGGCGGGACACACCCACAGGTGCGCACTTGCACTCGATACATAAAGGAGACAATTCGAGCTGTGCTCAGTGTTTTGGTTGAGCAGCCTGTGTCAACGCAAAGTAAACGCTTGAGCTTCTTTGATTTCAGAACCACAACAAAGGATACTTTCACAGACATATTTTCTTCAAGTCACACTGCGTGCCAATGTTTTTGAGTTGGTCGCAGATGAACTCTTTCCATGTCGAATCAAGCAGTCCTGGAGATCGAGAACAGCAGTACTCGTACCTGACAATGCGAACACGACAAGAAAAAACGGTTCTGGACAGTTCAAGGCTGTGTGTGGTCACAAACAACTTTTTCTGCTCTCTGAAGCCTCAAATGCAAAACTGAGTTAAGGTCAGACGAAAGGTCAGTTTGTCAGTTCCTCGCGGGAACTTTGGACTTCAGAAAAAAGGCTGTCCAGAGCAAAACTGTGTTTGAGTTCTGCAGCAAGATACTCGTATCAACCTGAAGTTGCTGTTCAGACAGGGTTCTTGCCACCACGCGAGCACATATGACAGGTTTTGTGATCGCAGTTGTGGAATTGTGAATCAGGTGAATTGGAATCGTTCGTACCGTGACAATTGAGGCAGCATACGAGGGTGTTTCAACTTCTGGCGAATGAATTGCATGTCGAGCGTTCATGTTAATACACTTGGACACATCGAGTTAACACAGTTCTGTCAGTACACCAGAACACTCTTCTCGCCCTGACACGCTTCGTCCCTCGGTGCGCCGGGAGCACGACGCTCACGTACGTCCGCTTGACCCACTTGTGCAGGAATCCATTGTTTCAAAGACCCAAATAAACACCCGAAAGAGACGCGAAAAAACAGCGAATTGAACCTGTTTCTTCTCAGAATTTCAAATCTGACGGTAAGTTCGCACACACCGCTCAAGGCATCGAGAACATGTGTGTGATCCAGGATTGGGGCATCCAGGCCAATTTGAATGGTTTGTAAGAATTCTCCACATTTGTGGCATTTACGGCAAATCAAGTGACCAAGCTTTTCGTGAAGTAGCGGAAGAGGGCTGGGTTGTGCTTTCGAAGCTTTTCGGGCCTCTTGATCTGCAAAGAGAAGTCTTGTCAAAACGCCAGAATCGTTCCGAATTGTGCTCGAAAGAAAGGACCAACAGGAATCGCGTGTGCTGTGCCTCATTGCATGGACCTTCGTACCAAGGATCAGAGAGAATGCGGATCCAGGAAATTTTGTGCTTGTGCAAGAAACTGATACCTTTTATTGCACACACTCACGCACGTTGTGCACAAAGATTCACACACACACACACACACACGCGCACACACACACACACACACACACACACACACACACACGTGGTTTGGTAAAGCAGTCTGTTCTCTGAAAAGTTCAAATATCAGCTCACGGACAGAGAATTAGAGCTTTTTTGCTGGGTTTTTGTCATCCAGTCGAGGCAACAGCTGGTCAGTGTCTGTTTCTGCAGCAGCAGGATAAAAAGTGTGATGAATTCTGAAAAAGCCGTTTGTTTCGAGTTTGTTTTGAATATCGTGAATTGAAAGCTGTGTGCGTGCTGCAGGTCACAGTTTGTTGCAAAAAAGTTGAAAGCAACTTATCACAACAACGTCTCCGTGATGTCGACTTCGACGGAGTCACGCTGATGTTTGAGACTCGATACGTTACGTGTTGATCTACAATCTTGTTACCTTCCGCACTGACCCACCTTTCAAGCCAAGATCTTTCGTTATCTGTGTTGTCTTTGAAAACAAGGGTGGTGGGAACAGTTCCGCACAATCAAACCGCTTTCCAACTTTTTTGAATTTTTTTCTGCAATAAAAACAGATTTATATCCTGCGGGTACACCATATAGATCATTGTGATAAAAAGTACAAAAGACGCAAACTTCATCAAACGACTTCTCCTGCAGTTTCCCAGCGAGCTGCTGTTATCTCGGGGAGGAACAATGACGAAACCGACCGAGGATTAATCGGCGCCACCAATTTGTTTTTATAATCCTTTGTCACGAAAATTGAGATTAAGATGAGTTAACCGCTGCTATTGATGTCAGTTGATGAATGGGAGCTGCTCAGGAGCGTCCTCACGCGAATTTGTCAATTTTGGATGTTTAATTTCAACTTTTTGTGTTGCACAAGCGCAACCATTGGGCACGACAAGAACAACTTTGATCAGAAGGTAGGACAGAACGACTTTCACGAAAATTTTGAAATTTTCGGGACCTTGCTCGAGTCTGAACATTCGAGGTGACGTACTCGTATCAGTCGAAGAACCTGAAGCCAAATTAACATTGAAACTCGAAATTAATGAGTCTGCTCGGGATGGAAAAGTGTCATTTGGACACATTTACTCGAGCACAATATTTCAGTGAGGGTCAGTTTCAAAGTGCTCTTTGCTAACGAGGTTTTATCTGCTCGAAAAATCATTGTGTTTCGGTGGTTTTCTGAGTGTGATATCAGTGCGCATCTTCTGAGAGAACTTTACGTCTCATTACTGTCGACTTTCGACTTGACGTTGAAGAGCAACTCCTCTGACAGAACCGTAAATACCGTTCACGCAGATGAAGATATCTCTCTCAACCATTGTTGCTTCGCACTGGCTTCTAAGCCGTAAGTGGTGTGGAAGAATAGAATACTGAACACGCATGTATTTCTAACGAGGATAGGAGGGTCAGCCTAATGTGGTGTGAAGTTGACTGTCCAAGACAATGTCGGGAGTAAGTGCACAGGCGCATTGTTGCAGTTGACATCGCCATCAATCATAAGCCACACTGACGACGTCGAGAGACTCGCTGCCGGACAGGGGGCAGTGTCCGAGCCGAGATCGGACGAGGGACGCAGATTTCAAATTGCGAAGCCTCCCCCCCCCCCACCTCGACAACTTTCCGTGACCGTGCAAAGAGAATCTTCTATCTTCAATCCTAGCCTCACGTGCGGTACGGCAACTTTGCGTCATTCTCATCCTAAAAAGGAACCCCTTCTACTTTGATGAAGCTTCGGTCACGCAAATTGAAGCAAGACTAAATGCAATAGTATTTTCTGTCCATTGTCAGCAGCTTTGTTTGTAAAGTGATCGTTTACGTATCTCGTGTGGTGTTGATTCTGAGACCAGAAAGACTCAATTACTGAGGTGCGCAATCTGCAGTAAAGATGGCTGTCTGTGAGCTCTGGAGGACAAAAAGTTGCGATGGCCATTTTGAAACGTGTGTCGTTTGGCACGAGGCTTCTGATGGAATTTATCCAAACAGACAATACCACGGTGAGATCAATGCTCTTTGATGCCTTTGTCCAGAGAAAGCTCCCAGACCTAAGGTGCTTAATTCCAAGCAATTGGTGCTTCCACAAATGAACAAATTGCTTGTAACTTGCCGTGTCGGGTTTGTCTAATAGACATCGATGGTTATTTTATCCTTTGTTTCATTGAGTAAGACCTTTCTCGCAACCTAACGAACATTACTCAGAGACACAATGGGGTGGAGAGTGGAGTGTTGCTCGTCCCCTAAACTCCGCTGAGCTGCCTTCCAGCCATTTCGCACCCCTCGGAGAGGACTTGCTGTCAATGACAGTGTCTGGGATCTCAGTTTGAATTTCAAGTTTGAAAATTCTCTCCAGTTGCAGGTGTCCGAGTTGACTTGACCGCTTAATTTGCGGAAGTTCATGATCAAAATTCTGCAGCAAATATTTTCTCAACAAACCTGCTCTTGACGTCATCAGGAGAACAGGGTGACATCAAAAGACCTTGTGCAACACGAATGAATACCCGATCAGCCGTTTTTTTGAGCCAGTACCGGACTTAAAGATAATTGCTCTACAAAATCCTAATTGATTTGAGGCTAATCTTGATTCTATATTTGCCTCTTCACTTTCAAACCTTATCGATCAACAACTGTTCTTTGTCAAACAACATTGAGAGGATAAACATCACAAGGTAAAAGCAGCTGTTTTTGGAACTGTTTGTTGGTGCCATCAAAGACAAAGCCTGTTGAGGAGACAGTCAACAGAGCCGCGCGCAAGGCGAACGTCGCTGTTTGCAGACTCAGCGACGGGAGAGAACTCCACGTTCGTTGTCTCCTCCCCCGAGTTCCAAGTTCAATGAAGTATTCAACAGACAGAACGAAGTCACATTTTAACACCTCACAATGCGCATTGTTCCTTAATGCGCTTCTGCCGCTTTGTTCTTTCAGACGTAACATGGAGAATGAGAGGGTTCCCAGGGTTCCTGCGGCCCCATTCACTCAACTCGGCTCTGCGCTGAGAGAAGAGGCATCTGGATCGCACAAAAGGAAGGCACGTGCTGACGCATGTTGGTTTCAAATGCGCGTTCAATTTTGCTTTTTTTGCTGTGGACATTTGAGCAGAAGCGAGTGACACGAACACTGATTTCAGCAGAGATCGGACGGCTGGCTGCAGGGTTTGCTGTGCGGATCTAGACAGTGCCGCGCAGCGAGACTCCGGCCGCGCTGCCGCTCCTGCACCGCCGACGCCGCCGTCTTCATCGACGATACCCTCGACTTAGGTGAGCACGCACTTCTCAACAACTTTCGAACAGGAATGGATCTGGGAAAAAGCCACAGCTATCTCAGGAATGTTAATGAATCTAATGGACAAGCACTTGGGTTGATGACTGACCGTTTGGAACGAAGGTGAGATGTTTTTCCATCGACACCAGTTGCACGCGTGGGACTCTCGCTTCACAACTTTAAAAAATTCACTTTTCACCCTTTATTTCAAGTCAGGTACATTATGGTTTCTTGAAACTTTTTGGTAATTTGATGCCTGACATTCTGTTAAGAAAAGGAAATTGGAAGATGTCTCACCTCAAGACACTTGGGTCAGTTTAGGATGTTTGTTTTGTTTGATTTTGAAACTGAACGGAACACATCAATTTTGATGGAGGAAACTGTCGAGTTCCAGGAGCATTCCTGGTGCCAAGGTGGTGACATTTAGCATCAACATGCTTTTTGACAGAAAACGCATTAGCTTTCTCCCAGCTCCACTCAAACTGTTGAGAATCCAATTAAAGCCAGTGTTAAATCCCGGTGTATAGTTTCAGGTTTGTAAATGTGGTGTATGGAATTGGGCTGGTATGGAACTGCGTGAAATGTCCTGGGTTCCCAGCATATGATTTATGGCAAAGCAGCCCTGCACCGCAGGCCCTCATCGCAGGTAGAAACCGCAAGAGTCATTGGCCTATGTCACAGTCAACAAGTGGAGGGAATTACGCAGGTTCTTAATTAATAGCCTGACTGCTTCTCAAAAGCCGCTGAAAGGTAGGAGACAGATTCATGTGCGAACTGCCTGTGTTCGCAGGTGTGAGAACACTCGGGAATCTCCACTGATCTGAGCTCGTTGCGTGCTTATTGCCAAACATTTAACTTGGAGCGACAAGTTTTCTTATTCGAGGCGCTGGTGTCAGTCGTTTGCACTGTGTGCTTGAAACGTTGTCAACACGTTTTCGGACACATTTCAAGCTTTGATCAGTTTTTGTCGCGCGAAATTAAGCAATGGAATTTCGAATGTGGAGTGTGAGAACCATTTTGAAAGTGATTGATTAAAATAACTTGTAATCTGCCTTTGTCGTTACGGAGCTGCATTGTATATTTTGAGGATGAGAGTTTTGATGAAAGCCAAATGTTGAGGAGGAAAGTTGTCATCGGTTGACATTCTGCGCTAATGATTGATGGCAACCCTTATCGGCTCGTCTTATGCGCGCAACAAAAATGTTACCCTCATTGATTTGAGAGACTCCGATAACCGAGCTGATTGTTATTTCTCGGAGCGCAAGCGGAAAATTACTCCACACAATACGAGGGTTCATTTTTTGAAGGAACTAATTGGCTGAGTCGCCTAATGAGACTCTGCATAGCTGAGCACCACGCGAACGGCGCTGTTTCAAACGTTGGGGGACGAAATTGAAATCAAATGCACAAAGAACGCAGGAAAGTGTGATTGAAGCGTCAGGCGAGGATTCAGGACTTGAGGTTATCAATGTCACTGTGGCGATGGAAACTGATGAAGCGGTGGTTCTCAGCTGGAGCGACGGCAGCTGGTTCCGAAGACGCCCAATTAAAGCGGAGGCGACCCGCGCGGCCGGCATACTTCTCCTCCCCGAGGCAGCAATCCGGAGCTGCTTGATTAAGCTGCCACCTGAAAAGTGATAGTCTCAGTAAACAATCGAGTAATGAAGCGTGCGCATTGTCCGCGGGAAGACTGAAGCTGATCGGTTCCCGCGGAGCCGAGTCGGTTCGTGACATACTCTTCCTGACCGCTGAACCAGCGGGCGTAGTTCCATACCTGCAGGCCGGATGCTGCTGGGGAATATTCCCGTGAAATTGGACATTATGTTGGAGAGATCGGAACATTGAGATAAACTCAGCGCATAATGGCTTTGCTAGTGTGTGGTAAGATAAGACGACTGGCAGATCGAGGAGGCAATGGGCAGGGGCCATTTTTCTCGGCAGCGGCACAGCAGTACAAGTGTGCCACTAATGGGGGGACAGGTAGGCACCGAGATCATTTCCAACCAAATTACTGTCATCATTTGTTCCAGGTTGACAAAAAAATATCAGCGGGGTACGACTGATTAGAACCCCAAGGCTCACCGCATAATGGTACTTTTAAACAAATAAAGGCTGACTTCGGTCTCTGTATTTTCTCAGAGAGCAGAACGCTTGCCCAAGGAAAGTGGAGTGTGTGTTTTGTGAGGAGTCTACATCAGAAGAAAATGCATTGTTTTGCAGACAGGAGCAGATTCCCGCACATGAAATCCAGCATCAAACTGAGCGCAGAAGAAAAGGACCTGTCCATGTTTGAGTCATTCACAGTAAGTGAGCTTTCGTTTACAATTTTCAAAGAGAGGATTTTGTTTTGACCAAGATGGAAGTTTACTTTCGCTGTCACCGAAACGTTGAAAGCTTGGGAAATTCTACATATAACTGGTCAGGTAAATATTTGTTTGAAAATTCAATTGTCACTGTGGCAACTTTGTCCAAACATGAAGGACTTTGATGAAGACTTCAAACCTGTTTCAAGGAAAATCTTTAGCTGCAAAATCCCACTTGTTGCCAGCATCATTGGAGTGGATTTTGACACTTGACGTTCCACCCCTTCAATTAGCTGTTGCTTACATGTAGCACTTGAGATTATTCGGTTCTGCAGTGGTGTATATTTTGACAAATTGTTGCATATGATAATGCAGGTCTGGGGTTCAGGTCCCACCGCTGTGTCAGGATGAGTGATGCGCAGAGATGTTCCACTCATAATTGAACGCCTCGTCTGCAGTAATTGAAAGCTGCAGGATTTTGATTTTGATGCGGACTCCATGACAACCTGCGCAATGCGCGTTTTGACTTGTGCAGCTGGAAAATTTGAAAGTGCTTCTGTGCAGGTGGTGATGAAGCGCGCCCCCGCCGGGTTCGGGTTCGACCTGGACGGAGCGGCTCCCGCCCGCATCTCCGGAGTGGAACCAGGTGAGTCAGTCCGCGGTGCAGTCTCAACCTGAGTGAGCGCTTTGACGTGGGTCTGCTGGGTCAAACCCTGGTGCAACATGACATTTTGTTGTCATATACAAGCTGAATCAAAGTGCTCCAAGCAGACACATCATCGAGCTGAGCGTCGGGGTGCATTTCGCAGGTTCATCAGCAGCGGTGGCTGGACTGCAGAAGGGAGACTTCGTCGTCCGATACAACGGGCAGAACGTTGCCCGATTGTCGGCGAAGGAAATTAAAACCGTTCTCCTCAGGTTTGTGGACTGTCACAGAAAAAGGTGAAAATTCAGCGAATCAAATTTTTGTACCGAGAACCGAGCAGGTCACAATGTGATAATGTCCAGAGCTTTTGCTTCGGTAGAAACTTGACGCTGTTTCATCTGCAAAACAGATCCACAACACAATCAAGAATCATCCTGGACATTCGTCGCGGTGGTTCGAGCAGCTCCGGAAACAAGGAAAACGTTGCGCCCGACCCCGCCGTATTTCTCCGAGCGCCCCTGCTGCCTGAAGGTCCTCCGATGGGGCTGCCGTCTCTGCAGCAGCAGCAGCAGCAGCAGCACCCAGCGATGCGGGAGGCGAGTGCGGGGGGCGGCGCGAGGCCCCGCAGTCTAAGCGGCAGCAGCAGCTTCCTCGCCCTGCGGCGCAGACGCAGCTTCGCCGAGGCGACGACGCTCCGCAGCGCGCAGCTCTCAGACGACGACTACTCGTACGACTACGACACGCGAGACGATTCGGACCCGACCAAGGTCAGGGAGGGGGAAGCGGAGTCTGCCACGACTGAGAAGGTGAGTGCAGAGTTTGGTGACATTGCTCACACACTATATAAACGGGAGTCGGTCAGAGATGAATGTAAATGGTTCAAACCCCGCGTTTTGCAGGTCTCGCCGTGCAACCTGACGCCACACCAAGAGGCTGTGCAAAAGCTGATAAAACTCGAAAAACACTTTGCGCAAAGAATGTCGCAGTGTGTTCAGCAGTATTCGCGTCCCCTGCGACATTGCGTCATTTCCCAAAAGCAGCACCAAACTCTCTTCCAAAACATAGAGAAGGTAAGAGGCCTCCTTCAAGTCCACGGACTTCAGTCAAAAGACTTTGAAGGAAGCAATATTTGTTTTTGTGAATGACTCTCTGAGAATTTGAGTGCAATTCTTCATACAAAGTGTTTGAACCCGAAGTGTTTGTTGGAACATCATCGCGTGTTTCTGTTTCCACAGTTGGCGGCGGTGAGCGAGTTCCACGTCCGCTGCCTGAGTGAAGCCCCGGCGGTGGCAGCGGCGCATCATGGCGGCGCCGCCTCGACCGAGCCGCCCGAGCCGGCCGTGGGAGCCGTCTATCTGCCCAGGGTGAGGCAGCGCTATCAGGGGCAGATCCAGGCACGGGAAACCCGTGTGCCATCTTTTGAAATCTTTTGGAAGGTTGAAAGGTTGCCCTATTGAACTGATAACTGATTCCTGGGCTGTCAGACATCTTTTTTGTCTGCGCTTGGAGCGAGACGCCCCGAACTTGAGACACGCCTCTCACATTCGCGACAGTCGAGCCTCTTCTGGAAGAAGCGCATTCCATCGATTGTTCTGCTCTGTTTTTCAGATACGCTTCCTTTGTGACTCGCACATCAAATACCTGGAAGGCCTGGACACTGCGCGGGAGTTGCTGGTCGAGCTGAGGGGTTACCCCGAGTTCAATATGTTCCTCCAGGTAACTCATCAGTTCGAGATTTACTCTAATCAGACGCATTATGTTCGAGTGGCTGATCTGGGTCTGAAATTTCAATACGAAATGAATACGTGGACAGATATTCATTCATTATCCTGCTTCGCTGAGTTCTTCCCATGAGAACTTCATTATTTCTCGTGAACTCGGACGTTCGTTGCATTGATTGGCTTGATTCTGAGTGAATGAGCTTCTTCTCTAAGCATTGTGAGTAGCACGGAGGAGACTCGGGTTACTGGTCCGCGGTATGTCTGACCAGAGGCGGACAAATCCGAACGTTGAGAAGCAACTGGCAGTTTTCAATTCCAGCTTCCTGTGTCCCGAGTGGTCTTCAATTTTGAACACAGACTTGCAAACCCACGAAGAGCTCTCTTTGCTAGTTCTAGTTTCAAAGTTTCAACAATGTTTTCTTGTCCAGTCGAACGAGGACGGCAGCGCCGACCTGAATATCGACGACTTCCTGGGCGCGCCGACGTGCTACCTCCGGTGTCTGCACGAGCACCTGCGGCTCGTCGCCGCCGCCACGCCGCGCGAGCACCGCGACCACGCCGCCGTGCAGCGCGTCGTCAGGGGTGCGGCTCGAGCTCCGTCCGTCCGTGCGCAAGAAACATGATTTAGGGCGCTCTTCATCCGTCTGATCTCAAGACTCACATAGCCTGTCACAAAGAGTCATAATTCAAAATTTCTTTGTCTCTTATCAGTCTTTATATTCTGGATTCCAAGTGTGTTTTGTTGCAGAAATGAACTCAGCAATTGTGCGCGTGCACCAGATGAAGCACGCGCTGCCCAGCAAGACGTCCGTCTGCTCCTCCGGCTCCTCCGGATACAGCGGCTCATCCGGAAGCGTCGCGTCTTCGTCGACTCCCTCCGTTTTATCCGCTGCCTCGGCCCTTTCGGACAAACCCAAGTTTGACACGTGTTCTCGCACGTCGGATTACTCGAGTTGCTCTGGTCTCTCGAGACACGAGGAGGAGGAGGATTCCCTGGACTCGGCGTTTTTGTCGGCACTCGGTCCGGATGAGACTCTGGCGCGGGGAGGAGGCGGCTCCAGGGTCGCGGACACGTCCAGCCTGCAGCGGAGACTCGTCTTTCCACCGCACCTGCAGGTCTGGTCTTGTCCACGTACATGGTGAATTCCCTTTGTTCCCTGAGCTAACCCACTGCACACGTCAGCGATAATCTTCGAAATGACAACGCTTTTGCCCATTTCAGAAGTGGAAATACGTTCCCCGTATGAAGCAGTTGGTCTACAGCGGTGAACTCATGTGGAAGTCTCCGGAAGCACACTGGACGACGGTCAGTTTGAACAATATCGTCTGGTTCTGAAACCTTTCAGCCAAAATTCTGATTCTTCGCGATTACGATCGGTACATTCTGGTTGGCGTCTCCCAAAGGTGAAGCTTGCAATCAAAAACTCGCCCGTCAATAGCAGGTGCTGTGTTTGCAGGTTTACGCAGTGTTGTTCAGGGACATGATGGTCGTGACGCGACCCGGCGCCGCCGGACAGCTGGACGTGGTGCAGGAACCGCTGCTCCTCAAACGAGACGTCCACCTCAGCGTCCTCTCTCCGCATCGTAAGTTCAACTCACGTGCAACTCGGACGGCAAAAGGAGAAAGCTTCGCGTCATCTGAGTCTGAAAGTTCGTGGCAGGTGATATCCTCAGCCACTGTAGTCTGTCTTGCGCGAGAAATTACAGTTGCCGGCACCTACATCTTTTGCAGCGTCCGAGTTTAGTGTGAAGGCGCCAGTGAAGGAGCAAAGTCTGGAGCTGCGGGCGAAAACGCTGGAGCAAAAGTGCGTGTGGAGGAGCGTGCTGGAGCTGCGGCTCGCCGCGGCGACGGCGACGGCGATGGCGAAGGCGTCTCGACCCCGCGCGGCCGCCGCGGCGCCACTGTCCCTGAGACGGAGAGCAATCCAGTCACACTTTAACAGCAACAGATTGTGACAGAGACTCTGCGCGCCAGAGATATATCACCAATTTGAGTTGTGAATGTGCATTGCATGGCCCTGCATGGTGCTACAGAAACTGTCAGAAATCCAACCACACTTCGTCACGCAACACAAACAGGAAGCCCATAATTTATTTCAACAAAAAGTGCATCTTTTACGTTGTGATGTTTCAAGTCTATTTTTCATTCAAAATGAAGATCTGTCGTGTGTAGGTAACTTGCCAATCAAAATGTAAATCTGAATGTTGTTTCTGTTTTACAAGTATTGGAAATAAAGTTGAAATGTGTGAAGCCGAGTGTTCCCCACGTGCACAGTTTGGTCGTTCCGCCGACACAACGATTTCCTGCACTACAAATTTGTACGCACCAATTTGATGCGTATCTGTCCAGAATCTACAAATTTTCTGCAAACCACACACCGTATTCAGGGATCTTGCGACCAAATAACAACCCGCGAAGCGACCGTTCAAGACTCAGATGTTAGATAAGCTTGCACAAAAAAAAAAAAAAAAAACAAGATCACACGATTTTTCAAAAAATCAACGTGAAGGTTGCAGGAACAATAATGACAATATTTGGCCAAAACGTACAGGTGATTAAACGATGTTAATTGGTCTGTAAAGGTACCTTCACGGGGTTACTGACAGTTGCTGGGCCACACTGACTGGCGCGCTATCTATGCCTCGAGGTCATCCGCAGAGGTCACTGTGATGTGACAGTATGTCCAGCAAAGGTAATAAATAACTGTCCAGTGTAATAGGTTGCAAGCCAGGCATTTTGTGGAAGGAACTCAGCAGTTTAGATAGATTTGTTCAGGTGATAGATTCTGAATGTTGATGACGATAAGTAACTCATTGTAACGTTTTTTTTCTGGAGTGGGCACTTGACAGAGAAGCCCCCGAAGTGTCACCCTGTGCAAGTTGCGTTGTCTTCATGACACCTGAGTGCTGACATGTTGGATTGGCAGTTATGCCGACACGAGACGTTTTGTCGCACAGCTGCAAAATCTTTGGACAAATTTCTTTTGGGCACCAGATTTGTTGAAAATGCAATTTCCTGTCGACCAAACAGCGACACTTTGGCCAACACTGGGACTTTCCTTCACTCTTGGTAGTGTTTTTGACAGGAAAAGTTCAAGAGAACATCTCGTTGTCTGCTTCAACCCGCAAAAGTGAAGGAACCACCGGTGACCTGGTCGTAAATTCAATACCAAGTACGCTGCATTACACAGAGCGTCGTTTATCAGCGTGACATTAATGGATGAGAAAATGATAAAACAGCCATTCACCCCGTTGTTATTTTCTTCCATCTTCAGATCACAATTGATACTGCCCACACACCGCAGTACATCATATGCTGCCATTTACTCAATTACATTGTCCGCTGCGCGCTTGCACGGTGATCTAATGACACCGAAGAAAAGCCAGTTGAATGCCACATACTGGTCGAATTTGTAAACCGAAATCTTCCGCTTGCCCGTGCAGTCCAATTGAGGTAATTTTCTGGTTTCCTTTTCAATTCGTCTTCATTGAAGGCCGGGCGAGTGGACGCACTGTTCATGGCGCGAGACAATTATTTCATTATGATGTCCATATCAAACGACCATATCCTGCGAGCTTGAAAGTCTTGGAATTTATGGTCTTTGTCGCAACTTTGAGTCTTTCGTTTCGAACTCACCAGGTTCCGTCTGGTAAAATTGTTTTGGACAAAGAAAGAGTCTGAATTGAGTTTGTGGTTCACTCCTTGAGTTTATTGAATTGTTCTGCTCGTTTCCTTTCTGCACATTTCAAGAATACACTGATTTGAAATGGGACTGACCACACAAGTTCACATTTTCCGATGACACGAACGGACTACACGACATTTCTCGTCAGAAATACTAGCACCATACGAAAGGTACAACAATACTGATTTCTCCACCATCACTGAGCTCATGTTGAAACACAAATTGCTGCGGTGGCAGAGGGCGTACTGAAGTGGCAAGAATCTAGCACGAACAACTACGTGGATTTTTTTCACAACCTGAAACAACACTGACATCCAAATGAACGACATGAAGCATTGTTCTCCTGGCCTGGTAGTCAACACGGGTCAAATCCAAAACGCTACTTTCTGGAGTTACCATTGCGTTGAAAACATGTGCCTTGCATCAAACCTCTAAAACTACCAATGTGACTTGCGACCACCTCGACTCTTCGACGTTTGTTGGTCGCAGAAAATACAAAGATATCGCGGCCAAGGCGAACCACCAAGACTCGGCTCCCGTGGGCGACGTGTGACGCCATCTACGCGGTGAGCGCGCCGAGCCCGGCCTGCTGCAGCGTGCAGCGCGCCCTCTGGTCGATGAGCGTCTTCCAGACGCAGCGCTCCTCGCGGGACGCGGCGCGCAGCACGAGGCGCGTGGTGCGGCTCGACAGAGTTCCGTAGCGACGCTGCTCCCGCGTCACCACCGCCAACTCGGACGCTGAAACAAAAACCCATTTTGGTGTGATGACAGGGTTCTCACACTGCACAAAAATGGTTTCTGTGAAATCACACAACTCCTTTCTCGACCAAAGGTCTCGAAAAGTCATTGTGTGATTTCACAGGAACCTTTTTGTGGGGTGAGAACCCATTTCTACCACGATGCGAGCTCGTACGACATGTTAAGAGATCGCAGAGTGGTAGAATGTACGATTGACTCTGACGTAAAGTTTGTCTTTCTTTGCCCTGCTGAGTGCCCTCCCTGGGTTCTTGAACACGACCAGACTTACGGGTGGAAGTGTCGTCGATGCTCAGCACAAACTCGAGACGAATAGGATCCAGAAGCACGGTGAGCCTCTCATCCTCCTCTCTCGTCAGCAGCAGCAGGTCACTCAACAGGATCGCCCAGGCCTGAGTCAAACAAGGCTGTGAATAACAACGGCTTGTTGCAATTTCCATGTCAATAGAAAACGCCGGGAACTGAAACAGTGTAATTTTGTGAGGATCATTTGTGTGACCGGGAAGACTGACTCGTCACCTTGGTCCACTCGCTATCCTCAGAGATGAACACGTGCGCGCTGAACACGACGTGACGTCCGGGCCTGCAGATCTCCGTGACCTGGATCTCGCAGGGGAAGACGAGCCTCTGCTCCAGGTCCCGCAGCTCGGCGTCCACGAGCGCGCTGCCGGGCGTCTTGGCCCGGGGCAGCTGCGGACTGGCGCCGGGGCTGCCGGGCTCGCTGCCGCCGCTCAGCCGCGAAGGGCTGCAGGCGGGCGTCGAGCAGTTCATCGGGACCGGGCTCACTCGGGCTGCGAGGCTGTGCGCCTTCAGTTCTGCAAAGGACAGCCAGGAAAATGGAAAAGGTGTAGTACACCGCTGTCTCCAAGAACAAGTTTCATCCTCAACAGCACAGCGCCAACGGAATCAAAGACGCAATGAGCTGTGCTGCCCCCACAGAATATCGCTCTTCCCAACTTTTTTTCTCATACCTGTTACGACGGCTGTCAGCGCATTAAAGTCGTGATGCGGAGTCGGCAGAATCTGCAGCATTTTGCTGAAATGCGCCAGCAGCAGCTGGAAGTGTTTCACCGGTTTGTTCAGGAACTGCTCCAGGCTGAAGTCACTGCTCGAAGAACTCTGCAAGGAACCCAAGCAAGCATGTGATGCAACTTCACAAACCACCAAATCAGTTCAACAGCAATGTGAGTGTGTTGCACGAAACTTGACTGAGAATTTACCTCGAGGAAGTGGTGGAACTCGGGGCTGAGGTGCAGGTCCTGGAGGAGGCTAATGGCGCGCGGCAGCCGCTGGTTGTACTTGTCGTAGGCGTCGCACATGACGTCGAGTCGCGGCTGGTAGACGGCTCCGACCGAGCTCTGCGGGTCGGGCACCGGGCTGCCCCGCCCCTGCAGCTGCGCCACGTGACTCTCAGAGATCGCCACCAACTGCGAAAGAAACGTTCACAGTTATTTAGAAAACTGCTGCATCCCGAAAGGAATAAACCATGTGTAGCGCCGAATCCGTTACCTTTTCGATGTTGGTGAAGAGTATGCTGTGCTGCTCGCGGGTGACGACGTTGTGCGCATGTCTGAGCGGCTGCGCGTAGCGCTGCACACCGCGCGCCATCTGTGCCACGAACGCCGCTTCGCAGCTGATGAGCGCCGAGACGGCGCGACGCAGGCGCGGGGCCGGGGACATCGTCGTCTGCAAGTCCACAAGAAATGCGTTACTTTCACATGGTTTTCAAATGTGTTCTGACATTCATTGGAATTTGTTCAAGCTCAAGACTGCTCTCAGTGAACACGAACCTCCGGACAGGTGGAGAGTTCTGGAAGCGGTGTGACGCATTCCATGGATTCACTGTTGGAGACGGACAGGTAGTCGGTGGTGCCTTCCTCCTGCGACAAGGGATCCAGACTCCTGTTTTTGCCTTTGTTGCTCCTGCTGCTGCGGTGTTCACTGCCAGACGGGCTGCAGTCATAATCTTCCTCGATGACGGGCAGCACAGTTTTCATGGGCAACAGCCCTCCGATCAACGCGCTCGTGCGCATCGAGTGCTGCTGACTGTGGATCTGCGCTCTGCTCTTTTCAGCTCGACCGCTGTGGTTCCTTCCAGCTCGGTTGCTGTGATCAGACAAAATACGTTTGGAGTAGTGTTCGCTTGAAAGCTGCCCAAAAGGCTCGCGAGGTCCTTCTGTCATTGATAATCCCATCGGAGAGGCGTCGACCCACTGTTCCTTGACTCCGCTCACATCTTCGTACACGTTGCTGAAGACTGGGGACGTGTCCGGGGGGTGAAGTCCCAATCCGTGGAACCTCCGGCTTCGGCCGAGGCCCCCAGGGTCAATAATCGGAGTTGAAGAGTACATGGGGAGGGAAGGCTGCCCGTAAAGGGAATGTTGGGGCCCCACTGAGAGCAACTGATTCTGCAGCCCGTGGTAGGTCGGGTACAGGTTGTGGAGACTCTGGCTGGACCCGTGGCGGGAGCCGGAACCGAGGCCGGGCGGCAGGGAACCGTAGAACCCGCCGCCGCCGCTGCTACTGCTGTTCCTGCTCCGGACACTCGCGCGCTGCTGCTGGCGCTGAAACGCCGGCGTCTGGCCCAGCGACATGGCGTCCGTCACCACCGACAACTGCTCGTAAATCGCAGACTCGTCCTGTGGCGACACATTCTCCTTTTCGTCGGAGCGTTCCACTTCCATCAAAATCTGCGATGACGCGTTCCTGAAAACACGCCACAAGATGTTTGTCGTGTGTGACAAAGACAAAACAAGACCAGATTCATTTGACAGGAGGAGAGGGGGGGGGGAGACGCGCAGAGGACGCACATGATGATGTTGGCCACGACGTCAGCGGAGGCGCTGCTCACGTCCTGCCCGTTGACGGCGCGGACGGCGTCGCCGCAGCGGAGCCCGGCGGCGGCGGCGGCGGAGCGCGGCGTGACGCGCCCGATCCGCACCGGCGCGAACCCGGCCACCGTGAAGCCGAAGCCCTCCTCCCCGCGCGACAGGAAAATCTGCATTCGAGCTTCAACTTATCGCACAAAGCAAGTGGCAATTGGAATGAAACTCTGCGAATCTCAAATCGGCTGACGTGAAATCGCAGAGCACACAATTGAGACAGGTGTCTGAGGATCTGTACCTTTGTGGTGCCGAGGCCTGGCCTGTTGTACAGTGCGTTATCAAAACCTGAAATTGGAACAAATGTGAACATGAACCACGTAATCAGTGTCAACCGAAACACAGAAAACCTTTCCAATCAAAGTATGACGAGTCTTTTGAGGTGCTTTATCAGATGATTGGAGCGATTTCACAGATGGCCTCACCCGAAGAGGACGGCTGCGCGGGCGCCGCCATGTTGTTGACCTGCAGATGTTTGCGGGTGCCTGCGCCCTGCGACAGGAGGTGATACCAGCCGCGGACCTCGCGGCGCCGGGTCAGCAGGTGCTTCACTCCGAACGACATGCAGCCGAGGAACTCGCAGCGCCCGTCGCTCCGGTTCCACAGCGACACGAGGACGCGGCTCCGGCGGTCCTCCTCCCGCAGCTCGCTGCAGGCGGAGCGACACGAGAGTTTGCGTTGGATCGGGTCATTCCCCAGCTCGTCAACGATTCGGGAAGGAGGGTCTCGCCCGCAGGACCCACCATCGATTTTCAGTTTTCGAGCAGTTGTACTCAGTGACTCAATTGATTTTTCTGTGATTTGAAGGTTTTTTCTCAGACCTATTTCTTGGGGCTGTGCTTCCCACTTGTACCTGGGAAACTGTCTCAACAGCTGTGAAAGGAGAATATTGATGGCAAACGGAGTGAGGCTCACAAGGTGAACTTGTCGTCGAACACGGGGTTGTTGGTGTCTCGCTTGGTGCTCGTCTGACAGACGCCGTGAGGATCTCGATCCGGAATCAACCCGACCTGCAGAGCAACGGAACCATCGGGTCAAGCGCCACAAACCGGAGAGGAGCTCGAAGCACGTGGGACACTCAGACCATTCAGTTGGGTCCGACAATGCAGAGAAGGGTTCGACAGAGGGTTGTTCTGTCCGCAGCATCTGCAGCTCTGGTGCAATTCAGTTTTGAATTTTCAAATTAATTTATCAAAGCAGGCCATAAGCCACCCTCTCCCAATCTGATGACGATAATCCCGTGACCTGACCATGCGACCTCGCGACTGGCAATTTAATGGAGAGAGACTGGGTCAGCGCGGCTTATCGAGGTCAGGGTCGCCGACCGCGCCACCGCAGCGCAAGGTGGTTGTTGAAATCCAGGTGCGGGGAGCGTTACCTTGACAAAGCTGCTGCACTGCGGTCCGCGCCTCGATACGATGTGCTCGCCTTCAACGACTGCGAAAAACAACAGGGAAAAGAAGCTGGCATTGTAAAGTCGTTGAACTGAAGAAACATTGCAAATTTGAAAATGAGCGTAAAAACAAAGGGGGTGGGAAAACATCTGACGTACCGTGGACGGTGAGAAGACCTTGGTTGACGTACAAAGCGATTTTCAAGTGGCCTGCGGAAAGAAAGCACGGCGTGACGAATCAAATCTCAAGAGTTGGGTTTGCGCTGGGGCTACATCTACATGAACCTCAAAGCTTCGAGAAAGACGAGCAGATCTACAACATTTCATTGTGTTTAATTTTCACAAGATTTACACTGAAATATTCAAGAGGATTTGTTTGACAGGAATTGCAATCGGTTTATCTCTGCATCCGACACGCATATCCTATCAGTGTTGCATAAGCAGTGATCATGGTCTCCGGAGAGGCTTGAGATGTTGCAGCCGCCGCCTTTTATCTCGGGATGAGCAATTAAACTCTCATAATATGACACAAGCGGCACAGAGCCGAAGTGCCGGTGTGGCGGCTGTCCACGCTGTGTGTCCGGCTACTGTCCGAGTACAAGCTTTTCCATCATGATGCAGTTTAAACAAGAATCTTTTGAAGTTGTCATAAACACGGTGATAAATATTTTAGCTTGTAAGCCCCATTTAGGATTCACTGTCATTAGAATACCCTCAAACTGACTGCCCTTTAATGTACTTCACATTGTCAGCAGGTGAATTCTGTACATGGATAGCCCAAATAAATTATTTGCTCAATTTGATCTATCGTTTAATGGCAAATGATGCCAAATATACAAAATGACAAGTAATTGTGGTTTGGGTGGTCTTTGCATACATTTCTGCGCTCAGGCCACTTGGTCCCGAGAGTGCACCTCGGCGGCCACCTTCGGACACAGTCGCTCAATCCGACATCAAAGACGAGCTTGTGGCAGCTAATGCAAATTCTGCCCCGCTGCCCTTTCACCATTTTGCAAACAGGTGAACTCAATGAGCAGCAACAGGAAGAGCTCATCCAAAAGAAGAAAATTTGGGCAGATAAGACAGAACTTGAGTTTGCATGCCTCAGCTGGATTTCGTTATCTCGAGCAAAACATGGGATTCCTCACACAACAAAACGTCTCAAACTTGATACCATCATCTCTCGGGTCATTCCAAACGATTTCGGAGACCTTGTTAACAAATGTACGAGGCTTTTCTGACTCGGCCTTCGCCTCAGTTTTCTTCACCTTATGATAAGAAAAAGCTGGCCAGACGAGAAAAACGCGGCAGCGCTTTGTCTGCTTCCTGCCCAGACGATCGCTGCTGCGATCTGATGCGAGTGGATGCGACCTTGCGCTTCGGCCTCTCATAACTTTGTCACTTTTCGTTGATAAACTGATTTACAGGTCAATGAGGACACGAACTGAAACACTGCACACGTCTTGGCACTGGGCTTCTTGACAACCTGAAACGTTCCGTCACATCCGAGGAAGTGTAGCCGCAACATTTTCGTGCATAACACAACTGCCTGAAGATGTTTTTATCCACAAACACACCAAACGGCCTCATTATCTCACGAACAATCACGCAAAAGTGTCAAGATGCAGGCCAAGAGTGTTTTCTCGTGTGCAAATATCATGCAAAGGGCCTATCAAAATCGATGTAACAATCTGAACAGGAGAGGGAAGTGTTTCAGGACACCCGCATTCTTTTGCAGGCGTGTGGGTTTTGCGTTTGCACTGATGGACACCCAGCACGACAGAAGAGCGGAGCGGGCTGAGCCGAAGAAAGCGACAGCGAATGATTTGCATGTGTCACATCATAACTGTCAGAGTACTCCATCATGCTCTCCTTCAATTTTGAAAGTTAGGAGATTGCTAAATGTTAGCTTTTCACTGATGGGGAACAATTTGCCAAAGAAGGGTTCCATTCACAATTCCGTTACTAAAACGCAACAGTAGCAACACTCAATGCAGTTTTCTCTGCACCTGGCTTTGAAAACGGTGAACTCAGATTCAATGCCATCACACTGTTTTCGATTGTCTTCTCAACAATGCCCGTCATAATTTCACATTTCAAGCCAAACACTTTTCCGTGCACTTTCACAAAGGGATTTCATACGCAACAGGAAATTTCGGTTAAAATGCATGCAGCATTGTCTTGTAACCTTTGGAACTGGAGACTCATCAAGCGGCCGAGTGTTGCACCGCGGACACCTGGACGGGTCAAAAGCTCAATTAGATTTGCAGGCAGCCGCTGCACTGCGCTCAAGTGACAAGCAAAGTGGAGTGCTGATCCTTGAGCCTATTGTCACCGATGGTTTTGTGCAAGCGATTATTACTGACATAATATCACAACAAGACTGCCAGAGTTCAGTCGAGCACTGAGAGCTAAGTGACGGCTTGTTGCCACTGACGTGATTATTTAGCAGCCAGGTCACAACACTTCGAGGAAGAAAATTAACTGCTGTGAAAAATGATACTTGAAAAGTGTCGAAAGAGGCGAAAACGAACGTGCACGCGGGGTGTATCATAACCAAGCATTAATTGCGAGCTGTTTGTCACCTGCCTGCTCACAGAACGGTATTTATCATATTTCCAGGACGATAATTCCACAGAAATGATGTCACGATATTGGAAACCGTCTCCTTCGTAGGGCGAGGAAAATAATGACGGGATATTAGTCTAATCCCCACAATTATATTTTGTACCTTTAACCTGTCGTGCATTTTGAAGGTTGTTTATCGCAAAACCTTCCAGTCATTGGTCAAAAGACTGACAATTCGAACCATCCCAATGACAAAAGATTTATTGTTTTGACCCTTATTTGTTGTTGAGGAAAGCTGCCCCGAAGGGTCGGTGGTTTGAGCTGTTAATGCCCCTCAAGTCGACAAATTTGTGCTGGGCGCAGTAACACAATGCGGTTACAATGACACTGCAGGTGATTCTTCGGGGCAACATCTGTTTTCGAAGACACCGTGAGCCCATCCCCTTCGCAGAAGGCAAATGTTTTCCGCTGTCATTTCCCCAGTCATTTTGCCAATGAGACTTGGTGTCGTTCACGCAAAGTCCGTGCACAGCTTGGTAAAAGCTTGCGCTTGCAAGTTCATCTCAAATTTGGCAAGACACGCACTCACACATCCATTGGAACGAAACAACAAAAATTTTCCGTGTCCACCCTTGTAAGATGCACTTTGTGTCCCAATATTGAGCACCAAAAGTAGGGGTGTGTCTTATACATGGATATGAGATCACTGTATTTTTAATGTGACCTGACACCAGAATATCAAGGCAAAAGGTGCGCTTTGTGCTTGGGTGTGACTTGTACATGGCTGAATACGGTGAAGAAAAGTGTCATCTTTGTTGACTGGTTTACACTTGAGATCTTCTGGAAGTCTCACCTGGCATGATGTGCGACGGGGCTGCGGCACTGTACACGCTCGGAGTCTGGTAAATATCGGACATGCGGTCCGACTCGACGCGCCGGGCGCAGGCTGCGAGGAGCGGTGGGCCGGGCGCGGACGGCGCGGGCGGCGGACTGTACGCGTCCCACGACATGCCCTCGGACGACGCGGCGCTCGGGTTGAAGCTGCCGCTCGAGTAGCCCGACTCCCGGAGCGACCATGGTGAAGCCACCTGAAACAGGTTCATTCGCAACGCTTTCCTCCCGCTCAGAACTCAAAGAGACAGACACGAACATTTTACGCTCGTAGAATCAAGGTGCTGAAGTGAGGCCGACCTCAGGGGGGGGGGGGGGCGAGCGACCCAAGTTCGCCTTGAAGATAAGTTGAGGTTTGAACACACACAACCCCCTGATATGCCCGTACATCATTTTGTGGAGTGCGATTTTCTTTTTCAGGGTGATACACACAAACCATTCAGGTATCTTCTGCAAACATTGGCAAATTGTGACGCTTCCGAGTTCCGCAGCGCTTTCAAATCCCGCGCCAACAAAATACAGAGGGCAGCACCTCCTGGAATCAGATTCTCCACCAGTTCCCACCGAAAGTGGACAACGCGAGTGGCGTGTTACAAGGGTTGCAGAACCGAGAAATACGACAGGATGCTTACAACTTCCATCGAGACGGACGAGACTTTGTCTGTGTCGGTGGTGGAGTCGGAGGGAGCCGGGGTGACCCTCCCTCCTGCAGCTCCCTGCTGCTCCTGCAGTTTCCTGCTGCGCGTGTACTGCTCGTACAGAAACTCCTGCTTCGCCTTCGACTTCGCCTTGAATTTCCCGCAAAACATTGTCTCCTGGAAAGTCAAGAGGACAAGTGGATAATGCTTCAGACTGTGCACCCCTCCTCGCTCAGCAGCAGAGACAGAACGTGGTCAAGTTCTCTGGTGGTGGTGGTGGTGATGAGAGCTTTCAGTTCACTGAAAAGAAACGCTTTGCTCATCACAGAAATTTTTCGGAGCAAAGCATAGAAATTTTTCGAGTGGTCCAGAGTCACTGAGTGACTGATTGCCCGGGGTCCACCATCCAGCCTTCGCGTCCGGTTTTACTGATGCACTGACAATTTTCAACAAAATCCCACAAAGTTCTATACATCTAGCTTTGTGCAAAATCCGCAGAGGCACTAACACTGTCAAACGATATTTTCCAGCTGAGAGACCTGTTCTTTTTTTCCTGCTGGACCAGCAACGGGATCTTGATGTGTTCATCAGAACACATTCACAGTTCATAACACCAGCACAAACGTGCAATCGCCTGGTCCGAATATCACGACGTGGGTTGGACTCCAGCTCACTTGCCTGAAGGCTGGACGTTTACAGCAGTTTTAACTTCTCGTGCACACAACCTCTGCAGTTTAGTTTGGTCAACAAGGCGTTTCAGTAATTTCTATAAACAGCAATCCTTTTTGTGACTCCTTCCACAGTGATGGAAGAAAAACATGTCTGTTTCTCACCAAACTTTCTTCAACACACTCGCAAAATCCATACGCTTCAAGAAATACATCAAATTCATCAGAAGACTGCATGACCTGGGGACAGTCACACATTTCTCAACTTTCGCCTGCGCGCGTGCTGTCGCACTTTTATTCGAAAAGGTGAAATATTCAAGAAACACATGGAGACTTGCATGGTCATTCAAATGCTAAAATCTTCAAAGTTGAGAAAGGGTCGAGTTGTCCCTCTGACTCCAGCCCCGATCCCAATTTCTGTTGGTGTTGGGAAAAAATACGGACTCACTAAATTCTACTTTTACCCCAGATCCGGTTTTTTGTCAACATCTTCAGCACTTGCGCGAAGTTGTTTGCCCGGCTCAGCAAAAAAACTTTCGCTCTTGCAAGCATTCCCCTAATTTCTGGACACACGCGTGCACATGTATGTATGTGTGTGTGTGTGTGTGTGTGTGTGTGTGTGTGTGTGTGTGTGTGTGAGTGTGTGTGCGTGTGAGCAATCGTACGTACGCTCGTATGCTCCGAGAAACTACGGAGTGAGCCATTGCGTGCCACCCATCACAAAATCTCAGTGCTGACTGAAATTCCGTGAGATTTGTGCAATCACAGTTTTGGACAGGATTCTCATGCCATTCATGCACACAGCTGACTGTTCCACTTTCCACAAAAAGCGCAAAAGTGACGTTGCAGCCGAATGTTGTGCAAATAAACTTGCCCAATTAATCTTTTTTGCCTCGCAAACCCAGCTGAGATTTGTACGAGTGTTGCACACAAAGGTGTGACATCTGTCCGTTGAGACCGGTCACTTGCAGAGTTGTGTTGGTTCATCAAGATCTGAGCATCTTGGTCTGAGCAAACCAAGGAGTAAAATTCTGGTGTGTGCGTGTGTGTGTGTGTGTGTGACTGCCTGTGTGTTTTTGTTTCTCGTCTCTTCGGACAGAAATTCAAATTCCAAACGCAACATGCATGCATGTATCAAGTGCAGTCATTAACATGCTTCACAGCTAACGAGGACGTGCAACCAATTAGTAAACATGGACCACGCTTGTTGCGCAACCAACAAATGACGCACACATGTTTGAATGAAAATGTCGGTTATCTTCTTTACCTTGCTTGATAAATCCACAGCATAAAAATTCTTCGATTAGTTGCCACACAATTCCAGTTGTAAATTGTTCAGTATCATGCTACGCGCATGTTGCCGCAGATAAGAGCCATCTGTTCGACGTGTCCCAGTTGAATCGAGTGCAGTCTTCCAGGAACCTCCAGCTGTCCTGTGCGTCAACTCACCAAAAGACGCCTTCTGAATGATTATGGTTGGTGCACTACGATTTGTAAACAATATATTGACAACATGGTTCTTCCAAAACAACTGTAGTTTTGCTGACTGCGCCAACAGTTCCAGAAGAGTCCGTTTCAGTCCGCAGCAGCAGCAGCAGCACGTCCATTGTGGAGGTTTTCGCGGGAACTCTCCGGCGGGCACGGCTGCCAGGTGCAGTCAGCGCCGCAATGTTTTGTAAATATGCAGATGTGCCGCGGAGGCGGATCACCGGGTCATGGGGGCTCAGAGCTCCTTCTGTGCAAAAACAAAATTCGATGTACGCGCAAAAAATATTTTTAGTTTGCAACAGCAATGTTTTGCAGTTGTGTCAATGAGCCCCGACCTCTTCCTGGATCCGCTGCGCTGATGCTTCCACGCCTCACTGACCCCACCACAATGCCCCGAATGGACAATTCAGAGTCATCACGTTTTATCTTTCACCAGGTTTTTGTTGAGACAAAACATTGATTGGGCGGAAAGAACAGGAATGCGAAGCTTGTTGCTGGGCAGCGGGGATTTCAACTGCTTGAAATGAGCGTTGAATTGTAACGTGCTGCGGTGTCGGTTCTGCGTTCAAAAGTACGGAGAAAACACCACCAATCGCGCAGCCTTGTGCATTGTGCAATTCGCGAAACGGTTAATCCGCGCATTTCCAATGATTTCGGAAGACATTCCTCAGCTCATTTTGTCTCCACACCAAACCCGACGTCTTCTCGCCCCTCTCACCACTAAGAACAAGAAGCAGTGCTCAAGGCAACTGCAGTGCGAAGTCCCTGGCGGTGTCAGTAATGTCATCAATTCTTCCTTGTTCATCAGTTCTTCCTTGTCCTCCTTGCCTTCCACCAGTCATACTGTCTGGGGGAGGGTCCAGCAGGGGTAGGGTCTTGCAGGGGGAAGGGGGGTTGGGGGAGGGGGGCAGGGGGTATTTCATCCACCCTGCCATTTTCTGCGCTGCCACATGGTGCTTCGCCCTGAAGGGACTTCGCACAACAAGCGTCCGCATTCCTCACAGGAGACTCAGACGCCTGTTGTCGGGCGCGGCTTCCAGAGAAGAACGAAACACATTTTGACCGTTTGCAAGTTTATTCCGCAACAACACAATAAGTTACCAAGGGTGGAACCATACACGCACACATGAATCGGAACAGAGTCTGAACCATTTCAGAACCACCCAACCAACCTCGGATGCCATTGTCTCCCACATGTCTGGAGTGTTCATTCGTGGACCCGTCAAAACGTAATACTGATAGCTTTGCGAGAGCGGGGTGCAAGAGGGTGCTTGGCAACCAGTGAAAGTCAAAACGAATCAAAGAGCTGTGATTCAATTGGATCTCGCCAACACTGAAACTTGACAATGTTCGAAAACATCCGCAACGGGAACAAACTGAATGAACTGCTAAAATTCCTGTTCTCACAGGGCCTCAACATAAAACAATGTCTGACTAGCTCTTTTCGTGTCCAAACGATATGTCATCGTAAAAATCTGTTCTCGTTCTGAGAATGGCAGGTGCAACAGCGTCCACAGTTCATTGGCATCGAACAGGGAGATCGAAAATGCTCAAATTTCACCTCTCTTGACCGGCATTTCAAGTGAATTACATTTCTTCTCAATGTAACTTTGCAACTGAATCTGCAAGATCACAAACTACAACACCAGGAGCGAAATTGAATTGCGATCTTTACGACATGCAGCTGTACTGTTGTGTGCAGTTTCGGGTATTCGTAATATCACAGTGTCAAACATCAAGAAGGTAAAATGCAGTCCTTCTTCCAGCCTCCGTCGACTGGGGTCGTCTCCCTCAACTGTTTTTGATGCCCGGGAACCAATGCTTGACCCCTCTGGTCTCTGCACTCGAACTTCTCAGCGACCAAGTGTCCTTCGAAGCTGCGCCCTCCTGTCTCGTTCCCTTGGCGACGTCACTGTCCAGTTTGGCGTTCCTGTCATGTGCGTTGCTCACACTTCCGTTGGAGAGATGAGGAGATCCGTTCTGGCCCACAGGCTTCATCTGGTCCGAGAAGCGTCTGTTTTGCGGCTTGTAGGGCAACGCTGAGTCGAGGCTGCGTCTCGTACCGTTGAGCAGCTCCGCTTTTTTCCGCGCCGCGGCGCTCGCGCGATCACAATCTTCGCTTGGTTTGCCCGACGTACCGTCGCCACGGCAATCAACGCCAAACGCTTTGAGCGTCTCTATGTTTCCACGACTGTCACTTGTTTTGGAGAGGGAGGTCAGCTCATCTCCCCATGATAATTTCTTCTGATGCTTTTTCTTTTTTTTCTTCTGTTTTACTGTATCCCAATTTTCGTTCTGAAAATGAAAGCTGCAGTTCTAAATCTGTGTTGACTATTCAAACAACGAGATGCAATGCAGCACTTCAGATCTGGACACTTGAATTTCATGTCTGTTGTACGAAGCTTGGGAGCATGCTTGGATGGGAAAAGAACCTCCATCTCTCGAAACGCTTGACGCTGAGAAAGAACATTTCAATGATATCTGATGCAAAAAACAATACCTGTGGGTTGGGATCATAAAATTGTGACAAATTGGGCTGAATGATTGTTACAGAATCTTCACAAACTGAAACAGAAACACAAAGAGCAACGTAAGACAATCTGAACGCAGTGATACAAACTAGGACACGTCAATCACTGTAACAATCAGTTGCTGCCCAAATGAACCAATCAACTGCAGTCACAACTGAAAGAGTCATCACCTGAGGACCGCCCCACCGACAGATCGTCCAACGAACGCACGGGCGTCACGACGTTCGAAACGTTCCGTCTCGGCGGAGTAGCGTCGATAGAATTTCGTCTCTTGTGTCTCGACTGTGATTTCTTCCCGTTCAGAGGTTGGACGCCGTTCACTTTCGGCGCCTGCATCAGCGCGCGCGTCTTCAGCGCCGCGGCGGCGGCAGGTGGCGCCACCACTCGAGTTTGACGCTGCCACCCGAAACACAACGAGAGCAGCGCCAGGAACAGAATCGCCTCGATGAACATGAGGAACAAGTGGCGCTCGATGACCTGAAAAAAAACGACGCGTTCAGTGAAGAATTGTCTTGGTGTTCTGTTCCTGCGCAGACTTCTCTAACTCCCCTTCTCCTTTTTGCTGCCAACAGATCTTGATGTTGCACGGAGGTGTTGGGCTTACTTGTTTGTGGATGTCGCTAATACTGTTGGATATGAGCTCCATGTGCGTCGTCAGGTTGGTGACCTGGTTCTCCAGCTTCTTGATGTACTCCTGCTGCTTCAGATCCTGCGAGACAACCCGAAATCCTTCAGAACTAAGCAACAACGTTGTGGTCTTCTGTGTGTCGAAATCCAGTCAAAATTTACCGATAAATGGAACGATGTTACACATTGAACACTGACGCGTTTCAAAAGCGCGTGTCCCCCGGTGTCTCAGGACCAGACAACGACCGTACTATTTTTCCGACGTGGTTGTGTGGTCCTAAAATTTCAGGACCAGAGAACAACCAAATGGTGTGGTCGTTGTCTGGTCCTGGTCGTTGTCTGGTCCTGTTACACCGGGAGTAACTGCCACCTGTGCCATTCATCCAGATGGGAGGAGGGGACGAACACCACTCAGTTTTGATGGTCATCCAACATTTTTTCTCTGAGACTTCGACAGTCACCATCTGAATGCCAGTGTCTCAGCTGTTGCCAGCGCGAAAACACAGGCTCGCTTGCCAAGTGACACGCCTGTGTGCACATAGCCGGCATGTTCTGTACGTACCCGAGACTCAGCCCACTTTGACGTGTTGGTCAACTTGGTGATGGTTTTGTTCAGTGATGTGTACATGTCTTCCATCTGTTTCTTGTAGTTCTTACTCAATTCTTCCAGGTACCTGTGTGACGAGGACAAAAGGTAAGACGCCACAAAATGAAACGACGGCAGCAAAATCGTCCCCGCCACCACAAAACGCCACCCGCTGACTTGACACGCACCTGCTGCTCAGGTTGAGGTTGAGCTCCAGCTCCTTGATCCGGTTCTTGAGGCGCATGAAGGCCGTCTCCTTGTTCTTGGGCGACAGCTTCTGGATGGGCTCCTCCAGGTTGTCGGAGATGGGAACGTTCGCCATCTCCGGATCCGCATCACCCGGCTCCGCTGAAGGCTCATCCGCGTAAATATTTTTCATCCCATTTCCGTTCGCCTCTTTCTCCGCTTTGTCAGGTTCTTGAGCGTCTTTCACCACGTCCTGCTCCTGAGTTAGCGGCTCCTTCACCGCCGCCTCTTGTACAGGTTCTTTGGCTTCACCAGGGGGTTCTTGAGCACTTGGTTGAATACTGGTGTCTGTTTTGCTGGAGTCTCCCTCCTCTTTCTGCGTCTCGTCTGGAGTGACGACGCTGGTGGCGGAAGGGCTGATCTTGAGCACTTCCGGTGCGACGGTGCAGCTCGAGCAGACACCAGGAGGCCCCGCGATCATCGTCCCGCCCCGCTCCACACAGTCTCTGAAATCCTGTGTCACTGTTGCGGACTCTTCCGCTTGGGATTCCGAAGAGCTTGTGAGGACAGTGTGTTGTGGCGCGTCCAGTGTCGCAGAACTCGCGCTCTTCTCGACGGAATCCGACTCTGTAGCCGGTGCAGGAGCAGCGTCGTCACCAGACGGCGTCACGGGAGTTGGAATGATGGTCGCTTCTTCACTTTTGACGGAGCTGCTTTCTGGACTCGAGTCCTCCTCACCCACCACACCAGCATCCACCGCTTCTGGTGTGGCTTCTTCCACTGGAACAGTCTTCTGTGCATCACTTCGCTGAGTGTCCGCAGCTTGCACCAACACCTGAACACACGTTGTGGGGTAAACGAACCGCATAAGCTTCTGGTAGCCGCAGCTGCTCGACTGCCCGAAGTAACAGGAGTCTCGCACCAGACCCTGACAGTAGTTGCACGTGTTGAGCACGGCCCGCAGCGACACCTGCCGGAGCGACACCTGCGGCCGCTCAATCAGAGTCACCAGTTTGTCTGCAGAGTCGCCAGGTGTCTCCTCCGGTTCGGCGCTCTCCAATTTTGTCACGATTGGTTCTTCTGACGACTCTTCGCCTGTGAGTGACAAAATTTCACGTCGAACTGTGCGCTTCTCACGAAATGGGAAATACTCTGCTCTTATTTGTGACGTTGTTATCTCAAGAGTGCTGACTTCAAACATTGTTTGCAGTGAACACGGCACATATCGTGCGAAATACTGTGCGAATAACACTGACCCAGAGCAGGAGCCTGTCCATCTGGAGTGACGGGTTCCGCAGATTCAGGAGCCCCGGGCTTGTCGGCGCTGTCATGTTCGCTGTGAAAAGGTCAAAACATTTTGCAACACAGCATCAGCTAATTGTCACACTGCAAAACACCGAGGAACAGTGGATCGAAGTGAACTCACGGTGCATATTGAGTTGTCTTGGCCAAATCAAACGCCACAAGGTTTTGAGATACGGTGTCAGAACGAGTGTGGACTCGTGGGTGAACGCACCTGGAATTAGAATCGCATCCTTTGGAATCCTGTGCCTCGGACGACGCGTTGACGGCTGTGGCGTTGAGAGTCGCATTCAGCGTCGCGTTGTTCGCCACAATCTGATGCAGCTGGTCACCTGCGGGGCGCAGAGAAACAGCGTCAGGGGAAGAAATACAGGCGCGGGGCTGCAGAACACAAAGTGCATCGAGTTTCAACACGAGACGCACCTCCTTCCTGTCCACCTCCCTCCTTCCCCTCTTTGTCCGGAGTGTTGAGCACATTCTTCACGATGCTCAGCACCGTGTCCTTCGCGCTGTCGAACAGGTTCCCCGAGTCGCCCGTGCTGCCACCTTTCTGCAGCGCCGCGTCTGCAAGTGCGAAGCCTTTCAGTCGACGCCAATTCGAAAACAAGAAAGCCCCATTCGGGTCATGGCCACACGAAACTTCTCATGAAGTTCGAGAGGGAAGCCAGCAATGAACTAGACTTTCAAGTAGACAATCAGCCGCGGGCAGCGTACATAGGCAGGACAGCACTTGTCCCAATCCACCAATGCCCCAGTCAGCAATGTGTCCGAGATACCGCTA